>Ga0102590_1001452_pt1 | contig 35694 bp, 42 predicted proteins | sample AraplaMF_Col_mMF_FD_76859 | JGI IMG/M metagenome (GOLD analysis project Ga0102590, IMG submission 76859) | Arabidopsis root microbial communities from the University of North Carolina, USA - plate scrape MF_Col_mMF | ecosystem: Host-associated > Plants > Roots > Endosphere | place: USA... | reverse complement strand
GGCGCCCATGAGCGGGAAGCTGCCGGGCCCCTGATGGGTCGGCCCGAACGCAACCCTTGCCACCGTCGGGCGTTGACGCCGCATGGCAAGAGCACCCCGCGCGCCCTGGAAACGCGCCAGCCCGCGCAAACGCGCGGGCAAGGCGTCGAAGCATCTTACGCCCTCGCAGAAATCGGCGGCAAAGGCACGCGCGCGCCGCGCCGGCCGCCGCTATCCGAATCTCGTGGACAACATGCGCATGGCAGCGAAGAAAACCACCAAGGCGAAATCCGCAACGAAGAAATCCGCGAAGGCGCGCAAGCGCAAAACCTCAACCAGTGCCGCGAAGAAGGGCGTCAAGAAGACCGCACGCAAACGCGGGACGTCGGCGAAGCAAAAGGACCCGCGCGGCGGCCTGACCGCCGCGGGTCGCAAGGCCTTCGCACGCGAGCAAGGCGCGCATCTAAAGCCGGGTGTCACCAAGCGTGACTCCGAGATGACGCCGCAGGAGATGCGGCGCAAGGGAAGCTGGGCGGTGCGCTTCTACGGCCGCGCGAAGCTGCCGCCGCTCGTCGATGCCAGGGGGAGGCCGACGCGGTACGCTTTGTCGGCCCACGCCTGGGGCGAACCCGTTCCGAAGACGGTGGCGGCGGCCCGGCGCATCGCCGCCAAGGGAGAGCGCCTGTTGGCCCGTTACCACCGCGCCAAGGCGAAGGCCTAGCGCCGCGTCGCGAGCTCGACCGCGCGGCCGCTGGTGCCGACGACCTTCACCTCGTCCCTGTCGCAGTTGAAGCCGCGGGCGACCTCGTCAGCCGCGTTGCGGGCAAGCTCATTGGCGTTCGGATTGGCTGTCGCGTCGACATAGGCGACATGGCAGACCGGGCCCGGCGGCAGCCGCGTGACGACCAGCATGGCCTTGGTGTTCGGCCGTCCCTGCTTGTCGAGGTCGGTGCCGTCGGCGATGTGCCAGCGCTGGATGATCGCGAATGGCGTTCCACCCGCCGCGCGCCACTCGATGGTGATCTCCGACGAATTGAACGGGCCGAACCAGACCTTCGCCGCCGGCTCCTCGCTCGCGGCCTTGCGATTGCGGCCGACCGAGACGATTTCGCGCAAATCGTCCTCCGAGATCAGTACCATGAGCCCGGCCTTGCCCGGGCAGATCCGCGTGGTGCTGCCGTCAAGCTCGCTGGGTTTGCCGATCTGGCGGCAATCGTTTGGCGCGGTGGAGGTGTAGGTGCTGCTGCCCAGCGATTGGGCGTCGGCATTACCTGCGTTCGAGCAGGCAAGCAGCCCGGCCAGGCAAATCAACGCAATACGCCCCATGATGACGCCCTGATGCAGCGGGAACTCCGTACCATCAGACGTCTTCATTGTGGGCAAGGTTCAAACAGAGGCGGGATATACCTGACAGGGCCGAGGAATCGTTCTAGAAGAGCGGCTTCGCTTGAGGCATCGGGCCTCGTTTGCGTCCTCATTTTTCTCGATCATGCCAGCCATCGCTTCCAGCAAATCCTATCGTGTCGGCCGTTCCAAGACCGGACTTGGCCTGTTCGCCACCATGCCGATCAAGAAGGGGACCCGGATCATCCGTTATTTCGGACCGATCCTGGACTCCAAGATCCCAGCGCATGACGAGATCGAGAACAAGTATCTGTTCGAGCTCAACAACCGCTGGACCATCGACGGTTCGGTGCGCAAGAACCTCGCCCGCTACATCAACCATTCCTGCCGGCCCAACGCCGAATCCGACGTCAGGCCGCGCGAGCGCAAGGTTTTCATCCGCGCCATCAAGAACATCGAGCCGGGCGACGAGATCAACTACGATTACGGCACCGATTATTTCAAAGCCTATCTGAAGCCGATCGGCTGCAAGTGCGACTCGTGCGAGAAGAAGCGCAAGAAGCTGCGCGCAGAGGCGCGCGCCGAACGCGCCAAGGTGAAGGCCCGCGCTGAGCGTAAGGCGCTGAAGGCTGGCGCGAAGGGCGCGCTCGCGAAAAAGAAGAAGCTGAACGGCAAGCATTTCGGCGGCAAGGTCGGCAGGGCGAAGGCGTAGCTTCCGCCGGTCACGGCTTGCTGGAGCTGACTGAATCCAGCGCCATCCGGACCGCGGAGGCGAGCTCGGCAGGCCGGAACGGCTTGCGAAGAAACGGTGCGGAGCCCATCGCGGCTTCCAGGGCCGCGGAATCGGCATAGCCGCTGACGAACAGCACGGGGAGGGTGGGTTGCACGACCCGCGCCGCCTTGACGACCTCGGCGCCGTTGGTGCCCGGCATCGAAAAGTCGATGATCATCAGTTGCGGGTTTACCGTCGTCTGCATGGCAAGCGCCGCGTTGCCATGGTCCGCTTCGTGCACCACGTATCCGATCTCGGCCAGGAAACTCGTCATCAGCCCGCGAACGTCGTGATCGTCGTCGACGACCAGGATACGTTCCGCGTGTCCGCTTTCGGCCGCGCCCTGCGCTGCGGCGGCCGTCTCCGTGCCGGCAATCGATCGTCGTAGCGACAGTTGGATCGACGTGCCCTGGCCGACCTCGCTCTTGATGTCGACGTCGCCGCCCATCTGTCGCACCAGCCCGTAGACCTGCGACAATCCAAGGCCCGTTCCCTTGCCGGGTGGCTTGGTAGTAAAGAAGGGATCGAACGCGCGCGCGATCACGTCCGGCGGCATTCCCGTCCCGGTGTCCTTCACGGACAGCGTGATCCTGCGATCGTCGGTCTCGTTGGGGGTCGTCGTGATCGTCAATGTTCCACCGTCCGGCATCGCATCTCTGGCGTTGATCGCCAGATTGAGCAGGCTGACTTCGAGCTGGTTGTAGTCGGCGATTACGAAAGGTGCGCCCGCATCGAGATCGGTCTTGATCGCGATATTGGCCCCGAGTGACTGGCTGAGCAGATCGGAGGCGTCCAGGATCAGGCGGTTGAGGTCGACGGACTGCGTCGCAAGCTTCTGGGTCCGCGAGAAAGCCAGCAACTGCGCCGTCAGCTTCGAGCCGCGCTCGGCCGCCTTGAACGCGTTCTCCGCCAGTCTCGTGATGCGTGGTTCTGTCGTACGGGCACGTATCAGATCAAGATTGCCCACCACGGCGGTCAGCAGATTGTTGAAATCGTGCGCGAGCCCTCCGGTCAACTGGCCGACGGCCTCCATTTTCTGGGCCTGCAACAGCTCGGACTCCGCCTTCTGGCGTTGCGCAATCTCCTGGCGCAGTTTTCGGTTGGCCTTTTCCAGCTCCTCGGTCCGCTCCTGAACCTGCTTGTCGAGCGTCGCATTCAGCGATCGCAACGCGTCCTCCGAGCGGCGGACACGCAGGAGCGCATTGATCGCGGCGGCGAGCTCGAGCGGTTCGGCTGGCTGCACCAGATAGGAATCGGCGCCGGCGTTCAATCCAATGACGCGATGTTCGCTCGCCGTGAAAGTGGCCGACGTTTGCAGCACCATCACTTGCGGCCATTTCTGCTTGATGAAGGAGCAGACTTCGAAGCCGTTGATGTCCGGCAATTGAACGTCAAGGAGAACGAGCGGGGGCATGTGCTGCTCGATCAGTCGTAGCGCCTCCGCGCCGGTCTGGGCCTCGATCACGGCAAATCCGGCGGCCTGCAGATCGCGTGTCTTCACGTAGCGCTGCGATTCGAGGTCGTCCACGTTGAGGATGACGGTCTTTTCACTGTTGCTCATGAGACACCCTGGACGGCGTCGCGCAGGAACGAGGTTACGCTCTCCCGGGAGATCGCGTTCTTGGAGATCAGCCGCACATGCTCGGGCAGCCGCGCCCGGAGCGGGCCGTCGATCGTCATCGACGTTGAGACGACGACGGGGATGCCGTTGGTGCGGTCGTCGGCGGCCAGCTGCTGCAGCACGGTGAAGCCGTCCACCGCCGGCATTTGCAGGTCGAGAACGATGACGTCCGGCTTCTTCTCACGGGCAAGCCGCAGGCCTTCTTCGCCGCCGTCGGCCTCCATGAACTCATAGCGGGTCTCGTTGCCGACGATCTGGCGCATGACGTAACGGAAGGTCTCGTCGTCGTCGATCAGCAGCACGCTCTTGCTGTCGTCGGTCGAGCGAGCCATCGTCTCACGGTCCGGCTCGCCGAGCGAGGCCGGAATCTTCAGCGAGAAGATCGAGCCCTGGCCCGGGTTGCTCTCGACGGTGAGGTCGCCGCCGAGCAGGCGCGCCAGCGAACGTGATAGGGGCAGCCCAAGGCCGGTGCCTTTCACCTTCCTCTGCAGCTTGGTATCGACTTGCGAGAATTCCTCGAAGATCCGTTCGTGATGCTCCGGCGCGATTCCAATGCCGGTGTCGCGGACGGAGAAGATGATGCTCGCGCCGTTTTCGCCGGTGCGGGCGGTCACCCGCACTTCGCCTTCTTCGGTGAATTTCAACGCGTTCGAGATCAGGTTGCGCAGGATCTGCGCCACCTTTGCCTCATCGGTGTACAGTGGTTGCAGCTCCTTCGGGGATTCGAACAGCAACTCGACGGCCGTGCTGGTCAGGAGCGGCTTCAGCGCGCCGCGCAGCGCCCCGAACAGGCTCGTGACCGCGAACCGCACCGGCTTGATCTCGGCCTTGCCGGCCTCGACCTTGGCGAGATCCAGCATGTCGTTGACGAGATCGAGCAGGCTCTCCGCCGACCGCCTGATGTAGCCGACCTGTCGCTCCTGTTCCGCCGTCAAATCGCCGTCGATGCGGTCGAGCAGCAGGCGTGACAGCGCCAGCACCGAATTCAGCGGTGTTCTGAATTCGTGGCTCATGTTGGACAGGAAGCGGGTCTTGAGTTCGCTGGCCTGCCGCAATTGTTCGGCGCGGCCGTCGAGCTCGGCGTAGAGCGCCACCACGCCGCGGTTGGTATCGCCGAGCTCCTGGTTGAGCTGCTGGCTTTCCTCTTCGCGGCGCCGCAGCTCCTCCAGGTTCTGCATCAGCTCGCGGTTCTGCTCGCGCAGGGCTGCGAGCGGATCGGACGAGGTCTCCTTCTTCAGGCTGCTGACCACGTCGGTGAGCTTGGCGCGCGGCCACGGCGCAACGTGGGGCGGCAGCTTGTGCCCGACCTCGACGATCGTCCCCTGACCAGGCGTCGACTCGATATTGAACGTGTCCATCAGCCGGCGCGCGCCGATCAGACCGAGGCCCATCCCGCTCGACGAACGGTATTGCCCGTCGAGGATGAGCTGGAGATTGTCGATGCCCGGCCCGTTGTCGCAGATGCGGACGGCGAAACGCTGCGGAACCGTTCCGGCGTCCAACGCAAATTCGGCGCGCCCGCCACCGGCATAGCCATAGGCATTGCGTGCGAGCTCGGAGACCGCGGTGGCGATGCGGGTCTGGTCCTGCCGCTCAAATCCCAGCATGTCGGCGACGCGATGAGCGCGTTGCCGGACTGCGACGACATCGCTCTCGTTCTCGATCGGCACGGTGACGATAGGCCACAATTTGGCAGATGCCGGCATGTGCTTCACCATTTACCCACGAGCACGGTCGCGTCGTCGCGAACCCGGGTGAAATCGCGATAGAGAATCGCGGCGATCAGCGACGGGTGCAGGGCCGCAAGATTGGGATAGCGGTCCACCGTCCAGCTCGAGGCCAGACCGTCGGAATGCAGGACGATCAGACCGTGCGAGAAGGGGTAGTCGAAAGTCCGGATCTTGCGTGTATTGAAACCCGCCGTTCCGGCCATCGACACCATCCGCTTGGTCTCGCCGGCGGTGATGATGACGCCGCCGACATTGCCGATCCCGGAGAAGCTGATGTTTTTTGTGGCGGGATCGAAGCGCGCAACCGAAACCGCCGCCCCGCGCGTCGAGCGCAAGCCGCCATGGATGTAGTCGAGCAGGTTGGCGATCGTGTTTCCGTTGTAGCGATGGAATAGCCGGACAGCCTCGACCGCGGCTTCGGCCGCTTCCGGCCCATGCCCCAAGCCGTCAACCACGAGCAGGGTGCGGACGTTTCCGGCATCGGAGACGCTCAAGGCATCGCCGCAGACTTCCTCGCCGGCCTTGGCAACGGACACACCGCCCCAGGTCGGGACGGTCGGCGGTTTGATGGATCGAGCAGCGCCGGGTGTGACGCGTGCCAGCACGGCCGTCCCCACGCCGGGCCACGAGCCGATGTCGACGAAGTGGGATTGCCGTATCACCGCGCCGAGGCCACGGCCTGCGGTGCCTGCACTGGAATACCCGTCCTCCAGGCATGCGGCGACATTGCTCATGCCGGCACCCTTGTCGAGCGCGAGGATCTCAATGCCCTGGCTTTCGCTGTCCTCATAGGCTCCGACCAGAATTTCCCCGCCCGACCCGTGCTTGACGAGGTTGGTTGAAAGTTCGGTCGCGACCAGGGCGAGCTTGCCCTTATCGGTCTCGTTGAAGCCCAGGCGCTGTGCGAGATCGGTAGCTGCCCGCCTTGCCTCCGCGACGCCGCTTGGATCGTTGACGCCGACGGATTTCATCATCATTTCCAACGTGCGATTGTGACTTTGGTGCCTGTGCCCGGCGCCGAGACGATGGAAAATTCGTTGCACAACCGCTTTGAGCCGCCGAGACCGAGGCCCATGCCCTTGCCGGACGTGAAGCCGTCCTTGAGGGCCTGCTCGATATCGGCGATGCCCGGGCCCTTGTCGTCGAATGTCAGACGCACGCCGCGGCGGCCGCCTTGCTCGACGATCTCCGCGGTCACTTCGCCACCCCCGCCATAGTCGAGCGTATTGCGCGCAAGCTCGCTGGACGCCGTGACGATCTTGGTCTGGTCGACGAGGCTGAGGCCGACTTCAACCGCGAGCGCCCGGGTCAGTTGCCTCACCCGTACCACGTCGTCCGAGACCTTGATCCCGACCCGCTCAGTCTTCGTCGTCGGCATCGTCAGCCTCCGCCCCCGCGAGGCGGTCGTGGATCATGGCCATGCCGCGCTCGACGTTCAGCGCGGTCTTCACGCCAGTCAATGAAAGGCCGAGCTCGACCAGGGTGATCGCCACCGCGGGTCGCATTCCAACGACCACCGTGTCGGCGTCGAGGATGCGCGAAACCGCGGCGATATTGTCCAGCATGCGGCCGATGAAACTGTCGACGACTTCGAGGGCCGAAATGTCGATCAGCACACCACGGGCATTGTGCGTGACGATCCTGGCGGTCAGATCTTCCTCCAGCGCCGTCGCAAGCCGGTCGTGCATATCGACCTGAATGGTGACGAGAAGCGCGTGGCCGAATTTGAGGATTGGGATGCGGTCCATCGTCAGGCGTCCTGCCCGCCGCTCTTCTTGTCCGCAAACGTGTATCCTTCGACGCGCTTCGCCTTGACGATGGTCCGCCCGGTCTGCCGCAGTGCGACCGCGAACGCGTCGGCCAGCGAGGCCTTCGAAATGACGTTCAGCTCGACGCCGAGATGCACCATGGTCTGGGCAATCTGGGGCCTGATGCCGCTGATCAGGCAATCGGCACCCATCAGGCGCGCTGCCGCGACCGTCTTTAGGAGATGCTGAGCCGTGAGTGTGTCGACCGTCGGCACGCCGGTGATGTCGATGATGGCGATCTCGGCCTCGTCGTCGACGATCGTCTGCAGCAGGTTCTCCATCACCACCTGTGTGCGCTGGCTGTCCAGCGTACCGATCAGGGGCAGGGCGAGAATGCCTTCCCACAGCTTGACCACAGGGGTCGACAGTTCGGCAATTTCGCGCTGCTGGCGAACGATCACCTCTTCGCGGCTTCGCTGGAAGATCTCCAGCGTGAACAATCCGAGTTCGTCGAGCAGCGTGGTCAACGTCCAGACCATTGACGCGATCCGCTCCGCGGACAGTGCTCCGTCGCGATTGAGCGCGTTGAACAACGGCTGCTTGAGGGAAAAGACGAATGTCGCGGTTTCGCTGGGGGAGAAGCCCTGCATTGCGCGCGTTCGCGAGAGGTCGGCCAGCATGGATTTGGCCGGCTCGTAAGCGTCGGCGGACGTGTCGGTCCCGCCTTGCGTCAATGCCTCGTGTAGCAAATGGAGGAAGTTCTTGGACTGCGACAGCAGTTCGGCTTCCGAAATGCGCCCAGTATGAAGGATGCCGGCCTTCTTCTGCAGTTCGACCCATTCCGGAAGGATCGCCTTCTCGTTTCGAGACACGAGTGACGCGACGTCACTACCTGGCTGCGCTGCCATTATATAGTTCTCCTCGATTACGCATCGTCGCAGCCGCTCGTTCAGAGTGGCGACACTCCGGTGGCAAATGCGCCCGCCTGCATCCTGCTGAATTGTCGGTATTTTTCGTTGCCCCAAGCAACATGATCGCTCAGCTTGACGGCTGAGACCCCCAATATGCCGGAACGCCAACGCGCGTCGGAACGATTGGTTCCGGGCTTTTCCAAAATTTTCTGCGGCCGATGCCTATGTGCACTTTTAAACATTCAAAGCTGAAAAGAGCAGGCATATTTTACCGATGCCATATCAGGTCAAAGCAGGCTCGTTTCTGATCGTCGCGCCGTCGCTGCCCGCTGCGCTCAAGCTGTACGACGACATGCGAACCGGGTCCGAGGAGGTGTCGATCCGGGACATGGAGGGCAGGGAGATCGATATCGACGAAATCCGTCCGGTCCTCAATGACGGCGAGCCTTCGTAAACTCTGCCGATCCGGTGACCCGGTTTGCCGTGTTGCCTGTTGGCCGAAAGTGGGCATCGCAGCGACAATCACGGTCGTGAGCTGCTCTCTCCAGCCAATGGTCGTGGCTTTCTCCGCACCCAAAGGTCAGCCACGACCTTCAGCGCCGCCGCGAGGACGAGTGCGCAAAGCGCGGCCTTCGACACCGTCTCCATCGTTCCCTCGATCAGCAGGCAATGCACGACACTGCCGATGACGATGACGATCGCGAGGGGGATGTGAGCGATGCGCCACGTTCGCAGCCGCAGCCCCAGTCGCCGGCGCAGGGCAGCCAGCAGCGCGACAGCGAAGATGGCCCACATCGCGATCACGCCAAAGGGGGAGAACGGCGTCGGCGATGAGAAGGTCAGGGCGTCGATCATATCGGGCGGACTGGTGAACCAGAGGCCGACGACATGGACCACCACGGCCACGAGCAGCGCGCCTCCGATCCAGTGATGGGCGCGGCGTCCGCGATAAGCCGACAGTGGCGGCAAATATCCGCCGATCAGCAGAGGCTGAACGAGCACGAGACCCAGCGCAACAATCCCTGCAAACCCGGCCAGGATGTAGACCGGACCGCGCCATGCGAGCAGCGGGCTCATCGCTGCCGCGACGATCGGCACGCCAACGGCTGCTGCAAGGGCGGCCCAGATCAGGGCCACCTTCGCCAATCTCATTCCCGTGGTCCCAATCCGGTCAGGCCGGCTGAAGGACGAAGTGGGCCTCCAGGCTCGTTTCCCTTGCACTGCGCATCACCGGCCGCAGGAAGACGGTTTTGAATTCACCGCTGTCATAGGCGAGGTGACCGTGCGGCTGGCCAAAGACCGGAATGATTTGCGGCATCTCGAGCCGGAACGCTCCGTTCTTGTCGGTGAGCGTGGCGCCATGGCTCTGCGGCTCGTGCTCCTGCCCTTCGGTCGTGTGCGCCCAGATCTGGATGCGCTGCCCGGCAAGCGGGGTTCCGTCGCCCGCGCGACGCACCGTGCCGCTCATCCAGAAGCCGCCCTTTCCGATACGGTCCACGATCGGCGCGCCCTTGCGGTAGTTGTTCGACCCGCCCGACATCGAATCGGTCGGTGCGAGGCCGTCCGCGCGCGCGGGCAACAGCAGCCCGGAGACGCCGGTTGCGACAACGGAACCGCCGGCGGCGAGGAGGAGGTTGCGGCGGTTGAATACGACGTTGGTCATGTCAATTCCTCCTGACGGCAGGGCAATTGCTCCACTGATCGTACAACAACATGCGCGAGAGGCCCAGTTGAGGGAGGCGAACAGGTCAACAGGCCGCAATGACAGTGTTGTGAACAGGCGCGCCAGCTTCCCGGCTCTGCGCCGCAACGCCAGGACCGTTGCGGCGCGTCCGGGGCGCGGGAAGATCACGCCGTCACGACACCGCCGCTCTTGCGCAAGCCCACATATTGCAGCTCCGCGAACACGCCGGTCGCGATCGCTTGTGCAACCACCATCAGCTTGCCGCTAATGTTCGGCGACACCGCGCCCGAAAGCAGCAGCACAATGCTGCCGGCCGTCCAGGCCGCATTGCCGACCACGACCAGCAGCACGAGCAGCCTCGGCACTGCCGAGCGCGCGGCGAGCCAGCCGACCAGCGCAGTGTAGGCGATCAGGAACAGCCCGGTCTCGCGCAGCAGCGCTTCAGGCAGACTAAACAGCGTCGCGAACGCGCCTGCGCCGAAAGTAAAGCCGAGGGCGGCGACGCCGCTGAAGATCGCGTCGGCAAGGAGCGCGCGGCGCAGGAAGGTGGATGCGTCAATCATCGTGGGTCTCCATGGCTGGTTGGACTTGGGGGGGGGGGACTCAATGCAGTCCGCGCCACCAGGCGCGAAGCAGGCGGGCGAGGCGGTGCGGGCAGAGACTTCTGCCGACACTGTGCTCGAAGGCCGTGACCCGCGCGACGACGTAGTCGCCGGTCGAATGCAACAGCGGCTCCGGCATGTTGAGGCTGCGCGCCAGCATCCGGGTGGCGAACGCGATGGCCAAGGGGACGAGGTGGTCTGCAACGGTCCGGTAGAGCAGCAGCGCGATCATGGTCATCTCCTGTTGCGACCGAAGATGCGCGTGGCCGAGGTCGAATTCGATTACCTCGGGGGTAATGGAAGGGGTGAAATCCGCATGCTAGGTTTTCTGTCATGACCGCACATGCATCCACGGCACGCGCCGCACACAGCCAGCCGGTTCATATCGGCGATCATTTGCGTGAATGGCGGCAGCGCCGCCGCATGAGCCAGCTCGATCTCGCCGGCGAGGCGGAGATCTCCGCGCGGCATCTGAGCTTCGTCGAGACCGGCCGCGCCGCACCCTCGCGCGACATGGTGCTCAGGCTCGCCGAGCGCCTCGACGTGCCCTTGCGCGAACGCAACGTGCTGCTGGTCGCGGCTGGCTACGCGCCGGCCTTTCCGCAACGCCCGCTGGAGGATCCCGCCTTGAAATCAGCCCGTCAGGCGATCGACCTCGTCCTTCGGGCGCATGAGCCCAATCCGGCGCTGGCCTATGACCGGCACTGGAATCTGGTCGCCGCCAACCGCATGCTGGCGCCGCTGCTCGACGGCATTCCGCAGCGCCTACTCGGCCAGCCCGTCAACGTGCTGCGGTTGGCGTTTCATCCCGAGGCCCTGGCGCCGCGCACGGTCAATCTGGCGGAATGGTGCGGACACCTGCTGGAGCGGTTGCACCGGCAATGCGAGGCGACGGCGGACTCGGAGCTGATCAAGCTCTACAGCGATCTGAAGAGCTATCCCATCCCGGCGCGCTCGGCGCCGCTGTCGAGCGACAATGTCGCGATCCCTTTCAAGCTCAGTCTTGACGGTGAGATACTTAGTTTCTTCTCCACCACCATGGTGTTCGGAACCCCGGTCGATATCACCCTGTCCGAACTGGCGCTGGAGACGTTCTTTCCGGCGGATGAGCGCACCGCCGAGCGGCTGAAGCAGATGGCCGCAAATCTGGGCTAGCACCCTTGCCTCAGGCGGAGTTCGGCTTATCTTCGGACAAAACCGCACCACCCGAACGAGGCGCCAATGAGCACCCTTAAACCGCTCCAGATCGATGTCGTCTCCGACGTGGTGTGCCCTTGGTGCTATATCGGCAAGCATCGGATCGAGAGCGCGCTGGCGCTCGTGCCCGACGTTCCCGTCAAGCTCAATTTCCGTCCCTTCTTCCTCAATCCCTGGGTGCCTCGCGAAGGCATCAGTCGCGAGGCGTATCTCACCCAGAAGTTCGGCTCGGTCGAGGCCTATAAGGGCATTGCCGGCCGCGTGGTCGGGGCGGCGAACGAAGAGGGCCTCATCTACCGGCCCGAGCTGGTCGCGCGCCAGCCCAACACGACCGATTGCCACCGCCTGATCCTCTGGGCCGAAGCGATCGGCAAGGCACCCGAGATGAAGCAGCGCCTGATGGAGCTCTACTTCCGCGACGGCGGCGACCTGACCGACGTCAACGTGCTGGTGCAGGCCGCAGCCGATACCGGCCTCGACGCCGACGACGTGCGCAAGCGCCTCGCCACCGACGAGGACGTGGCGCGTGTCTCGGCTGACGCGCAGGAAGCCGCCGAGAAGGGCATCTCCGGCGTGCCGACTTACGTGTTCGCGCAGAAGTACGCGGTGTCCGGCGCGCAGGACCCGAACCTGCTCGCCCGCGCCATCCGCGAGGTCTCGGCGGAGATCAACGCGCAGGCGGCAGAGTAGTCTATTTACGGAGCCGGTGCACCACGCGTCGCGCGGCTTCGTGAGCGACGTTGAGGCCGCTCAGGGCCGCGTGAATTAAGCCCACGACAGGATCTTTCCGCCGCAGCGGAATCAGCACGTCACCGATGGCGAAGCGTCCGCGCCAGATCGGGTTGATCATGGGGTGATCGGCGCTCGCGGTGGAATCCGCACTGGCGATGGCGGGATCGGCGCAGAGATGGCGGGTGAGCTCGAGCGTAAGCTGCACGCCCGGCGAATATTTCGCGAAATTTTCGTCAATGCCGAGCTTGAAGAAGAAGGCGCGGTCCTGGTGGCGCAGCACGATTCCGGCGGCCACCGGTGTGGTGCCCGTGCGCAAGCTCACGACCTCGCATTGCGCGGTCTCGGCGAGTGCCGGGACGGCGCGGCGGATGAAGGTCGCATCGCCCCCATGCTGGATCAGCGCGGTGCCGCGCTTGCCCTTCCAGCCGCTGGCTTCGAGCTGCAGGAATGTTTCGAGTGCGGGTCGGATCTCTTCGGGCCTGCGCGCAACCTCGAACAGCACGGGGCCGTGCTCTTCGAGGCGATGACGCTGACGGCGAAGCTCCTTGACTCTTCTGGCGCCGAGCGCCTCGCGGAGCAGCGTCTCGCCATCCCGCGTCGCATCGAGGCTGGCGCGGATGTAGGAGGATAGCACGCGCGGCTTCAGGCCGTCGCGATCGAGAGCCTGGCTGAGCGCATTCATCGCCGCACCGTCAACCGCGACATCGTTCAGAACGAGCGCATGGGCTCCGGCGGTGCGCGCCTGCTGCAACAGACGCGTGGCTGCCTCGATCGGGGCGTCGCGGTCGATGAGGGGGCTGCAGAGCGTGCCATAGGGATGTGCGCTCACCAGCGCGGGCAGGGGGATCCTGCAGGCGCGCCACAGCGGGATCACCGGCATCAGCCCGATCAGCCGCGACGAAGATCCGTCGGATGCGGCAAGCGCCGATGCATCCGTGCGGCCACGCGCGGTGGCGCTGACGGCGAGCTCCCAGGCGGGCAGGTAATATCCGTTCGGCTCGATCGCGCGCTGCGCCAGCGCGCGCCATTGGCCCGGGTCGATGGAGATGAGCGGGACGAGAGCGCGCGCCGCCGCGGCATCTCTTGCCGTTGCCGGATTGATCGCAGCCTCATGCGCGATATCGACCACGTCCCGTCGTCCCCGTTCACGCGGGCCAGGCCCGTGTTGCACGGCCAGTTTAGCGCAAAGATTGGAAAATACCGTTGGGACGCCGCTTTAATTCGAGCGGTAGTATTAACGTCTCATTCACCCTCCGGCGCCTGCCGCCGGAGGGTGAATGGATTGTGAGTGCTACTGGTCGCCCGGTACGAAATGATCGCGGGCACCTGCGCGTCCGCCGCCGGCGGTGTCGATGATGGCAATGTCGATGTCACGCGAGGTCTTTGGCAGGTCGCTGGGGCCGACCTGCACCGACAGCCTGACTTCTCGGGTCTGATCCTGTCCGACCTCGATGATCGGCTTGCCGCCGGCGTTGGTTTCGACACCGGCGACGCGACTGATTGCGCCGGGCAGTCCGGAGACCTCGAGCGCAAACGATCGCTGCGCGCCCTTGTTGAGGATGCGGACGGTGTAGTCGTTGCGCACCCCGCCATCCGAGAGCTGGACGAAGAGGGGATTGCGCTCATGCAGCACGTTGACGTCCATCGTCGCGCGCGTGGCGAGCGTGTAGAGCATGATGCTGCCGACAATGGCGATGGCTGCGGCATAGATCAGCGTGCGCGGACGGATGATGCGGTAGATCGGCGCCTTGCCCTCGCGCCGGCGCTGCATGTTGATGTCGGTGTCGTAGCCGATCAGGCCGGCGGGCCGGCCGATCTCGCCCATGACGTTGTCGCAGGCGTCGATGCAAAGGCCGCACTGGATGCAGCCGAGCTGGATTCCATGACGGATGTCGACGCCGGTCGGACAGACATTGATGCATTGGTGGCAATCGACGCAGTCCCCGGCGAGATCGCCGTGCGCGCGGGCGGCATCGGCCTTCTTGACCGACATGCGCGGCTCGCCACGGTCGCGGCGATAGGTGACGTTGAGCGCCCATTCGTCGGTCAGCGCCGCCTGGATGCGCGGCCACGGACACATGTAGATGCACATCTGCTCGCGGGCGTGACCGGCAAAGACATAGGTCGTGGCGGTGAGGATGCCGATCCACAGATAGGCGATGAACGGGGCTTGGAAGGTAGCGAGTTCCTTCACCAGCGTGGGCGCGTCGGCGAAGTACAGCACCCAGGCGCCACCGGTCCACCAGGCGATCATGATCCAGAGAAAGTGCTTCAGCGCGACCTTCCGGATGTGATCGAACGTCCAGTAGCGCTTGTCGCCCTGCATGCGTTCGCGCCGGTCGCCCTCGACCCAGCGCTCGACCGCGTAGAACAGATCGGTCCACACCGTCTGCGGACACATGTAGCCGCACCACAGCCGGCCGGCGACGGCATTCATCAGGAACAGCGTCATCGCGGCGATGATCAGCAGGCCGGTGAAATAGTAGACCTCCTGCGGCCACAGCTCGATGAAGAAGAAGTAGAAGCGCCGATGCGGCAAGTCGATCAGCACCGCCTGGTCCGGCTGGCCGGGCCCGCGGTTCCAACGCAAGAACGGAAGAAGATAGTAGGTCCCGAGCGTGACGCAGAGGATCGCCCATTTGATGCGACGGAAAGGGCCGTGGATGGACTGCGGATAGACCTTCTTCCGTTTCTCGTAGAGAGGTCCCTCGATGAAGGTATCGTCGGTCATGGTCGGCCTCTGCATTCCTTGCGACGTCTCACGCAATCTCGGCGACGACTTGCTTCAGCAACTCGCGAACCTGAGTGGCGACGGCACCGAGCTTCGGGTTCTCGATCGCCGCCATCGAAGCGACGGGATCCACCGCCGAAATCTCGACCTTGCCACCCTCGCGCTGCTGAACCACGACGTTGCAGGGCAGCATCGTGCCGATCTTGTCCTCGTGGGTCAGCGCCTGATAGGCGAGCTTGGGATTGCATGCCCCGAGGATGAGATATGGCCGAAACGCGACCCCGAGTTTCTTGTTCAGGGTGTCCTTGACGTCGATTTGGGTGAGCACGCCGAAGCCATGGTTCTTCAACGCCGCGGTCGTGGCCGCCACCGCTGCGTCGAACGGCAGGTCGACCGTTTTCGAGAAGTGATAGGTCATGGGGTCTCTCCGTCGAACTGGGGGGCTTCTTGTTGCCGGCTCACGAGAACGCGCAGCCGCCGCGCAGGCCGAGCTTCTTGAACACGATCGCAGCGGGACAGAAGCCCGTGAACGAGGCCTGCAACATGTTTAGCCCGGCGAACGCCGTCAGCAGGTACCAGTACGCATTCACGTAGGTCCCCAGTGCGAGTCCGAGCAGGACGACGAAACCTGCGAAGGCGAGAACGGCTTTGTCGATATTCATGGCATGCTCCTATTGAAGGGTTACGGTCCTAAGAACCTGTCAGGCCAGCCTGGGTCCAGGCGACGATGCTGCGCGCATCCATCGCGCCGGCGTGGCGGGCGACCTCCCGGCCGCCACGCATCAGCAGCAGAGTGGGGATCCCCGTGATGTTGAGACGCGACGAGAGGCCTGGCGCATTTTCGGAGTTGAGCTTCAGCAGCCGCACCTTCGGCTCGAGCTCGCGTGCAGCGCGCTCGTACATGGGCGCCATGGCGCGGCAGGGCCCGCACCACGGTGCCCATACATCGACCAGGACCGGGATTTCGCTGTTCGCGACGTGACGCTGAAAACCTTCCGCGTCGACCTCGATCGGATGGCCGGTGAACAGAGCCTGGTGGCATGCACCGCACCGTGCGGCTTCCGGCGCGCGTTCGACGGGCAGGCGGTTGGTCCGCCCGCAATGCCCGCAGACGATCTGGCATGTCTCACTCATGTGCCAGTTCGAACCTCCCTGATCTTGGCGATGTTCAGCCTGTCGAGCACGAATCGTTCATAGAACGGCTCGCTCTCGCCTCGCCGCATCTTGCGGATGAAGTATTTCTCGAAGGCCACCTTCGCGTAATGGACCCACTCGCCCTTGGACGACCAGCTGACGTTTCGCGGCGGGATCTGCGGCTGCGCGAGGAATGCGACGCCGGAGTCTCCGAAGTCCGCAAGACAGATCGCGTTCAACGTCGGCTCCGTCTCGGGTTCCTTGCCGCGAAGCAAGGCGCCGATGTTCATCGCAGTCGCCGTTACCATGGACTCGATCATGAAGCCGGTCTTCGGCACGCCGACGGGCACCGCCGTCGCGCCGACCGGCGCGATCGCCACACAAACCCCGACGGCGAATACATTCTGATAGGTCGGGTTACGCTGGTGTTTGTCCACGATCACGAAGCCGCGCGGATTGGTCAGCCTTTCGATGCCACGCACCGCCTCGACACCGCGAAAGGCGGGCAGCATCATCGAATAGGCAAAGGGCAGCTCGTGCGCCTTGTGAGCGGTACCGTTCTCGGCGAGTTCCTCCACTGACATCATGCCGGGCTCGACGCCGTCCACGCGTGCGTTGGTGATCCATTTGATGTGCTTTTCTCGCATCTCACCTTCGAGCAAGCTCTTGGTGTCGCCGACGCTATCCAACCCGAGATGGCCGATATAGGGCTCCGACGTGACGAAGGTCATCGGCACCTTGTCGCGCAGCCTGCGGCGGCGCAACTCGGTCTCCAGGATGAAGAGGAATTCGTAGGCCGGCCCGAAGCAGGAGGCGCCCTGGACCGCGCCGATCACGACAGGGCCCGGATTGGCAGCGAGCTTTTCAAACGCTTCGTTGGCACGGGAGGCGTGATCCACGTGACAGATCGATTGCGTGTAGCCTTGCGGACCCAGGCCCGGGATTTCGTCAAAGGCAAGCTCAGGGCCTGTTGCGACGACCAGGTAGTCGTAGTCGATCGAGGTGCCGTCGGCGAGATCGATGCGATTCTCGGTCGGATGCACGCGCTTGGCGCCCTGTGTCAGCAGGCGGATACCCTTACGCTTCATGATCCCTTCGAGATCAATCTCGATCTCGTTTTGCTTGCGCCAACCGATTGCTACCCAGGGATTCGATGGAACGAAGTGATAGACGGCGCCCTGCGAGATCACGCTCAGGCGATCGTCCTTTCGCAACTGTGGTAGCAATTCATAGGCCATCAGCGTTCCGCTAAGCCCGGCTCCGATTACGACGATTTCTGCCATGGGGACCTCCGTTGAGCATGATCGCCGGTTCAGTCCCGGCCGTTCTGTGCTTGACGATATATTCGTAACTGCGTATATACGCAAGTATGAAAATAAATAGCGAGATCATGGAGCGAGCGGCCGATCAGGCAAGCGAGTTGCTGAAGGCGCTCTCGAACCGGCACCGGCTTTTGATCATTTGTCAGCTGATCGACGGCGAACGATCGGTCGGTGAACTCGCCGAATTCCTGAGCCTGCGGGATTCGACGGTCTCCCAGCATCTTGCGCTCCTTCGCAGGGACGGCCTGGTGTCCGCCCGCCGGGACGCGCAGACAATCTTCTATTCGATCGCAAGCGAGCCGGCGCGTGAGGTGCTTAAGACGCTCTATCAGGTATTTTGCGCACCGAAATCCGCAAGAACGAAATGAAAGTTACGAGTGATCGCGTGGCGGCGCCTTGAGCGAGATCAACGCCTCACCCTGTAAGACCGATGAGATGACGGAGGCGCACCGTGCGGCGGTGTGACGGTTCCATGTTTACGCGGATAAGCCTTATGCGACCCTTGGGAATTCTGGTCGCGCTCGCGGCCGCCACCTTGCAGGCCAGTCTTGCGAAGGCGGAAACTTTGACGGTGGCGCGGCACGTCGTCACCGACGAGAAGGCCGTCTTTGCCACTGTCGAAAGCATCAGCGTGGTGCCGGCTCGCGGGCGCATCGGCGGAACCGTGGTCCAACTGCACGTCAAGGAAGGGGATCGCGTGACCGCAGGGCAGGCGATCGCCACCATCGGCGACGAGAAGCTCGGCCTGCAGATGAAGTCTCTGGATGCGCAGATCGAGGCGCTGCAGGCGCAGGCAAACCAGGCGCAGATCGATTTCACCCGGATCGAAGGTCTGGTCGAGCGCGGCACGCTTCCGCGCGTCAAGCTCGACGAGGCCCGGACCGCGCTGAACGTGGCGGAGAACGGTCTGCGCGCCAAGACCGCCGAGCGTGCCGTGATCAACGAGCAGCTGAACCAGGGTCAGGTGCTGGCACCGACAGAGGGACGCGTGCTGAAGAGGCTCATCACGATTGGTTCTGTCGTATTGCCAGGTGATCCCATCGTCACGGTCGCGCAACAGAACTTCAAATTGCGCTTGCGGGTGCCGGAGCGCCATGCGCGCCGTCTCAAGGCGGGCGACAAGGTTCGCGTCGACGGCGCGGAGCTTGGCGGCGAAGCCGCCAAGTGGGGCGTTGTCGATCTGGTCTATCCGCTGATCGAGGAAGGACGGGTCATCGCGGATGCGACGGTCGAAGGGCTCGGCGAATATTTCGTCGGCGATCGGCTCCGGGTGTGGATCTCCAGTGGCGCGCGGCCGGCTTTCATCGTTCCGGCAGGCTACGTGACGACCCGGTTCGGCATCGACTACGTGCGGCTGCAGAAAGGCGGCGGGGTGATCGACGTGCCGGTGCAGCGCGGTCCGGAATTGCCGACGCCCGCGCTTCCCGACGGACTTGAGATCCTGTCCGGCATTCGCGCCGGCGACCAATTGGTGCGGCCGTGAATCTCGGATTCTCGGGGAGGCTCACCAAGGCGACGATCGCATCGCCGCTGACGCCGCTGTTTCTGATCGCAGCGTTCGTCGTCGGCCTGATCGCGGTCATCGTGATTCCGCGCGAGGAGGAGCCGCAGATCAGCGTCCCGATGGTCGATATCCGCGTCAACGCCGACGGCTTGCGCGGACCCGACGCGGTCGAGCTCGTCACCAAGCCGCTCGAGGCAATCGTCAAGGGCATCGACGGCATCGAGCATGTCTACAGTCAGACCGAGGACGACCGGGTGATGGTCACCGCGCGGTTTCTGGTGGGCACCAAGGCAGAGGACGCGATTCTCCGCGTCCATGAGAAGATTCGAGCCAATCTCGATCGCATCCCGGTTGGAATTCCCGAACCCTCGATCGTCGGCCGCGGCATCAATGACGTCGCTGTGACCGTCTTGACACTTTCGCCGAAGCCGGAAGCCGCCGAACGTTGGACCGACAAGGATCTGTTCGAGCTTGCCGACAAGCTGCGCTCGGAGCTCGTGAAGGTCGACAGCATCGGACTGACCTACATTTCCGGCGGCGCGGCGCAGCAGATCAGGGTCGAGCCAGATCCGGAAAAGTTGTCGCTGTTCGGCGTCACGCTGCAGCAGCTCGTGGCCAAGGTTAAGGACGCCAATCGCTCGTTCCTGGCCGGCCAGGTTCGCGATGCCGGCATCGTTCGCAATGTCGCCGCAGGCCAGACGCTCGCAGGCATTCCCGATATTGGCCTGCTCCTGATCTCGACCCGTGACGGACGGCCGGTCTACGTCAAGGACGTGGCGAGCGTCATCATCGGTCCGAATACGATCGAGCACCGGGTCTGGAATGATGCGGGGGACGAGAAGGGGCAGTGGGCCCGGGTGCCCGCGGTCAGCCTCGCACTCGCCAAGCGCGCCGGCGCCAATGCGGTGGTTGTGTCTGCCGATATCAATCACCGCCTGGAGGGATTGAAGGGGCGTCTCATCCCCGAGGATGTCCAGGTAACGGTGACCCGCGACTACGGCGAGACCGCCAACGAAAAGGCCAACGAACTTCTGTTCCACCTCGGGCTCGCGACCGTCTCGATCGTCGTCCTGATCGCGATCGCGATCGGCTGGCGCGAAGCGTTGGTGACCTTCGTCGTGATTCCGACGACGATCCTGCTGACGATGTTCGCCGCCAACCTGATGGGCTACACCATCAATCGCGTCAGCCTGTTCGCGCTGATCTTCTCGATCGGCATCCTCGTCGACGACGCCATCGTCGTCGTCGAGAACATAGCGCGGCACTGGGCCATGCGCGACGGCCGGCCGCGCCTGCAGGCGACCATCGAGGCCGTTGCGGAGGTCGGCAATCCCACCGTCGTCGCGACGCTGACCGTGGTCGCGGCGCTGTTGCCGATGCTGTTCGTGTCGGGGCTGATGGGCCCTTATATGGCGCCTATTCCCGCCAACGCGTCGGCGGCGATGCTGTTTTCCTTCTTCGTCGCCATGGTGGTCGCGCCGTGGCTGATGCTGAAGCTGGCGCCGAAGGGCGAAATGACGTCCGCGCATGCAGCGCATGATGAAGGACGGTTGGGCCAGCTCTACCGACGCATTGCCACGCCGATCGTGCGCAGCCGGCGTTCTGCCTGGATATTCCTGCTCGGCGTCGGCATCGCGACCCTGTTGTCGATGGCGCTGTTTGCGACCAAGTCAGTGACCGTCAAGCTTCTGCCGTTCGACAACAAGTCCGAGATCGCCGTGATGGTCGACCTGCCGGAGGGCGCAAGCCTGGAGGCGACCGAGCGCACCTTGTTCGGCGCGGCCGAGATCGCCCGGCAATTGCCGGAGGTCACCTCGTTGCAATCCTACGCCGGCACACCGGCTCCCTTCAATTTCAACGGCCTGGTGCGGCATTACTACCTGCGGGAGAGGCCTGAGTTCGGTGAAGTGCAGGTCAATCTGGCTGCGCGTGGCGAACGCAAGCGTGCGAGCCATGAGATCGCGCTCGAGCTGCGCGAGAAGCTGAAGGCGCTCGATCCGCCCAAGGGCACCAGCATCAAGGTGGTCGAAGTGCCGCCCGGGCCGCCCGTGCTTTCTACGCTGCTCGCCGAGGTTTATGGTCCCGATGCGGCCACGCGCCGCGCGGTTGCGGCCGAGCTCAAGAGGGTCTTCGCGGAAGTGCCGTTCATCGTCGATGTCGACGATTCGATTGGGGAGAAGCGGCCGCGGCTGCGGCTGTCGATCGACCAGGACCGGCTCGAATTCTTCGGCGTCGAGCAGCGCGACGTCTATGATACCATACAGGCGCTGTTCGGCGGCACCTCGATCGGCTACTCGCATCGCGGCGAGGACCGCAACCCGATCGAGATCGCGGTACATCTGCCCAAGCGCGACCTGGTCTGGGACGAGGCGCTGGCCTCGACGCCGGTGCCCGCCAACACGGTGCCCGGCAGCAAGACGGTGGTCGAACTGGGCCAGGTCGTAAAAGCGACGATGGAGGAGGGCTCGCCGACGATCTTCCGCCGTGACGGGCGTTTCGCCGACATGGTGATGGCCGAGCTTGCCGGGCGCTTCGAGGCGCCGCTCTACGGCATGCTTGCGGTGGCGGACCGCGTTGAGGCCCATGATTGGGGCAATCTGCCGAAGCCGGCGATCAGTCTGCACGGGCAGCCGCTCGATGAGTCGCGTCCGACGCTGTTGTGGGACGGCGAATGGGAAATCACATGGGTGACCTTCCGCGACATGGGCGCGGCCTTCGGCGCGGCCATCCTTGGCATCTACGTGCTGGTCGTCGCCCAGTTCAAGAGCTTCCGTTTGCCGCTCGTCATCCTGACGCCGATTCCGCTGACCTTGATCGGCATCCTCGTCGGGCATTGGCTGCTGGCTGCACCGTTCACGGCGACGTCGATGATCGGCTTCATCGCGCTCGCCGGGATCATCGTGCGCAACTCGATCCTGCTGGTCGACTTCATCAGGCACAGCGGCGGAGACGGCAAGTCGCTTCGCGAGGTGGTGCTGGAGGCCGGCGCGGTCCGCTTCAAGCCCATCCTGCTGACCGCACTTGCGGCCATGATCGGCGCCGCGACCATTCTGCTCGATCCGATCTTCCAGGGATTGGCGATCTCGCTGCTGTTCGGGCTTGCCTCGTCGACGCTGCTCACCGTGCTGGTGATTCCCGCGATCTATATCGCCCTTCGCGCGCCGCGCGAGGCGACTTCGACCACAGTCAAACCCGGCTAGCGAGGGCCCGATGGACAAGAACTACGTTGATATCACCAGGAATATCTCGGCCAACCTGAAGAAGCTGCGGAGCGACATTCCCGACACGATGAAGGGATTTGCGATGCTCGCGCAGGCCGCGACGCGGGACGGCGCGCTGGACAAGAAGACAAAGGAGCTGATCGCGCTTGCGCTCGGTGTCGCCGCGCATTGCGACGGCTGCATCGGCTTTCACACCGAAGCGCTGGTCAAGCTCGGTGCGACGCGCGAAGAAGTCGAGGAGGCACTTGGTATGGCCGTTTACATGGGCGGCGGCCCGTCGCTGATGTATGCCGCGGATGCGATCGCTGCTTACGAGCAGTTCCAGCAGCAGATGGTTGCCGTCTGACGCCGGTGATGGGCTTCGATCAAGACGGCGGGACCGGGCGAGTTGTCTCGTCCGGTCCCGCCATTATGGCTTCATCGATTACCAGCGGTCGCCGACACCGACGCCGACGCTGACGCCGGGGGCGCGAATGCCGACGCCGCCGCGCGGACCATCGTCCCAGTCGCGATGGCTGCGGCGTTCGTAATAGCGCTCGCGCGGCATGGTGTTATAGGAATCGCGCACGATCACGCGCGCGCCGCCGCGCGTCCGATAGCAATTGCCGGCGTCATCGCACACGAGCCGGACCTGCTGAATGAGATCGGGACTGGTGTATTCGCTGGTCGTGTAGATATCGGCGGCCTTCGCGGCGCTCGCCGCAGCGAGAGCTCCAACACCGGCCAGCAGTGCAATCGTCAACGTCCTCATCATGTCCTCCTCCGAAACTGCCCTATGCCGGTAACAAGAATGCGAGGAGGCGATCGTTCCCGGCTGGGTGCATGTTTTTCCCGGAACAGGGCGTCAGATCGGCTCGTAGGTCTCCGACCCGCAGATGTCGTCCGCCTCAGCGCGGCGGCGATCGACCACCTTTCCGCCGGATATCGTCACGATGTAGGTCTGGTTGCCGAGCGCGGTGCCGGTGGCGGAGGTGAGCTGCGCGCGGACGCAGGCCGTCCAGCCCGGTCCGCGCACCTCTCGATGGGGCGGGGCGACGTGCACCTCACGCGGATAGGACGTCGTGACGAAGACCACGTCGATCTGCTCGCGCACCAGGCGTTTGACATCGGGAGCCGGTTCTGGCGGCTGCTGCTCGGCTTCTTTCAGGCGCATGAACTCGGGCACCGGCGCGCGGCTGTCGGCAAAGCCACAAGACGCCAGTGCCAGCGCGGCGGCGATCAGCGCCGCATGAGCAACAATTCGCAACATCCGTAAAGGTCCCCTGCGGGCCAACAGATAGGCAAGAATGCGATCTGGCGAAGTCCCGGCTGATCAAGATTTGCTGAAGGCAAGTCTTGCTGAAAAGGCAGTCTTGCCCGGGATCCGGGAGCCCGCGATCTTTGCTATTACCGGATTGCAGGCTAGTTTGTACCCCAGACGAGGGGGATTGCGCCAATGAGAGTTTTGGTTATAGCGGCCGCACTGCTGGCACTGACGGTCGTGTCGGTACAGGCGCAGGGCCGCGGCAGAGGCCAGCCGAACGAAGGCGCGCCCAAGGCGGACAACAAGCCCAAGGTCGACGAGAAGGCCTACAAGGCCGCACTCGAGCGCATTCCCGAGCCCAAGGAGAAGTACGACCCTTGGAGCGGGGCGCGTCCTGCCGAGCCCGTCAAGAAACCGAAATAGGCGAGGCGGGCGTTGGCGACCCGCCCTTGCTGTTTGGCCGTTGTCCTCGCGCTTCTCCTGCTTGCGTCATGGCCGTGCGTGGCCTGGGACAGCTGGGGTGGCGATGCCGGCGGCTCGCGCTTTTCGCTCTTGCGAGAAATCACGCCAGACAATGTCGGTCATCTGGTTCGGGCGTTCGAATTCCACACCGGCGATCTTGCGGCCCGCCCGCCCGAGTTGATGCGGAGAACCAAATTCCAGGCAACGCCACTCTTCGTCGAAGACAGCCTGATCTTCTGCACGCCCTTCAACGAGGTGATTGCACTCGATCCCGGCACCGGCGTGCAGAAGTGGCGCTTCGATCCGAAGATCGCCACAAATCAACGTCCCGCCAATCGCTATGTCTGCCGCGGCGTGACGTACTGGATCGACGATGAGGCGCCTGCGAATGCCGCCTGTCGATCGCGCATCTTCATGGGTACCAATGATGTTCGTCTGATCGCGCTCGACGCGAGGACCGGTGCGCCCTGTACCGGCTTCGGCGAGAATGGGCAGATCAAGCTCGATATCGGCACGGCACTAGAATGGCCCGGCGAATTCCAGATCACCTCACCGCCGGCCGTTGGCCGCGGTGTCATCGTGGTCGGCTCCGCGATCGGAGACAACCGCCGCGTCGACGCGCCGAGCGGCGTGGTGCGCGCGTTCGATGCGCGCACGGGGCAGGCACGCTGGACCTTTGAGCCATTGAAGCGCGACGGCATCGAGGCTGGTCATGCCAATGTCTGGGCACCGATGTCGGTCGACGCGGCACGCGGGCTGGTGTTCCTGCCGACATCCTCGCCGTCGCCGGACTTCTGGGGCGGCAAGCGGCAGGGCAACAACGAGCACGCCAATTCGGTGGTCGCACTGCGCATCGAGACCGGCGAACTCGTGTGGGCATTCCAGACCGTGCACCACGACGTCTGGGACTACGATCTGCCGGCGCAGCCGACGCTGACGCGCCTCGATACCGGTGACGGCCAGCGCGACGTGGTGATCCAGCCGACCAAGCAGGGTTTTGTCTTCGTGCTCGACCGGGACACCGGCAAGCCGGTGTGGCCGGTCGAGGAGCGCGCGGTGCCGCAGGGCGGCGCGGAAGGCGAACGGCTGTCGCCGACGCAGCCGTTTCCGACGCATGTGCCGGCGCTGACGTCGCAAACGATCTCGACCGACGATGCGCTCTCGCTGCTGCCCGGGCTGCGCCGCTCTGCTTGCGAAAAGCAGTTCGCGGAGGCGCGCAACGAGGGGCTGTTCACGCCGCCCTCAACGCAGGGCACGATGGAATTTCCGTTCACGGGCGGCGGGGTGAACTGGGGCAGCGCTGCGTTCGATCCGCTCAATCAGATTCTCTACGCCAACACCGGCCGCGCCGTTCATCTCATCAAGCTGATCCCGCGCCCCGAGGCCGCCGGCTTCAATCCGCCGCCCGGCCACGATTTCGGCCAGCAGCGCGGCGCGCCGTTCGCGATATCGCGCGCGGTGATGATGTCGCCGCTCGGATTGCTCTGCAACAAGCCGCCCTGGGGCGAGATGGTCGCGGTCGATCTGAAGGCCGGCAAGATCATCTGGCGTGCGACGGTCGGGACCACCGAGGACCTCGCGCCGCTCGGTGTGCCACTGCCCTGGGGCGCGCCGCTCGTGAACGGGCTCGCGGTCACCGCGGGTGGTCTCGTCTTCACCGGTGCGATGGACGCCTATCTGCGCGCCTTCGATGCGCGAAGCGGCAGGGAGCTATGGCAAGGCCGGTTGCCCGTGCCCGGCGTCGCCAATCCCATGACCTATCTCTGGAAGGGCGAGCAATATGTCGCGATCGGGGCCGGCGGCCATTCCGAGGCGGGCACCTCGATCGGCGACAGCGTCGTTGCGTTTCGTCTGGCGCGGCCGGGCGAGGGGCCGTCATTATGGTCGCGCACGATCGATCGTCCGGGCGGACGATTTTTTGCGAAGGCCTCACTAGTCGCGTTCGCGATCGTCGTGCTTGTGATCGGGAGCCTTCGCTGGCGCCATCGACGTCGTATCGGACGAACATAGCACTGCATCGCGCGCGCGTTGCGAACGCGCATTCACAGCATGTGTACTACTGTACGAAAGCGAGGCCGATGCGTCTGTCGCTGCGCCAAACGGCACGGCAATTTTGCACGAAATTGTCGCGCGCGATCGACAGCGTGAACGATTGCGGCAATGTGACGGGGCCTTCGAGGTCGATCGCCGCGCCGCTGGACGACATATTTCGCACCGTGCACGCGATACCGCTGTTCTCAAAAATGATCTTTCCACCCTTGAAAACACGGTGCCGCTGCGTTGCACGCTTCTCGATCATTCGCGTTAATCCATAATGACGTTTGTGAAATAGTGCATAGAAATTACGTTGAACTAAACTCAATACTGGCGCTACTTGCGCAGCGCTTCAGACTTCGTTTACGACGTTGAAGCGGCGAGTCACTCCGCCGACTTTCCCCGCAAGCCTTTTCTTTTATGGCGTCCCGCGCCGATGGAGATACTGATGAAGACCACGCTTTCGCTTCTGTTCGCCGCAGCGTTCTCGCTGTCGTCGATGCCCGCCCATGCCGTCAAGTGGGACCTCTCGACCATGACCTGCAAGCAGTTCCTCGAGAGCGGAGAAGACAACATCGCGGTCGTGCTGACCTGGATGGACGGCTGGTACAAGGGCGACGAGGACAACGCGATCATCGACACCGAGGTGTTCATCGATAATGCCAAGAAGTTCGGTGCCTATTGCGGAAAGAATCCGACCGTCAGCGTCGTCACCGCGGCCGACGAAATTCTGGGCAAGTAATTCTTCAAGCGTGCCGAAACGCAAAAACAATCGCGCTTCGGCCTCTCGCTTCGATACGATCGTGATGGAGAGCCGCGGTGCGCTTTGCGCTCACGCGGCTCTCTTTTCTTGCGATGATGCTCAGCCCGGCAACATCGCGAATGCACTCGACACCATCGCAACTGGCTTGTTGTCATTGGCGGAGAGCAGCGTGACGCGGCCGAAGCTCATGGTGCGCCCGAGCCGGACCACGCGGGCGTCGGCGAGCACGTCGGAGGAGGAGACCGCGCGCATGAAATGCGTGGTCTGGTCGACCGTGGTCATCGGACGGTAGCCGCGATTGGCGGCGAGGTTCGCGATCACCATCGCGGTGTCAGCGAGCGCCATCAGTGCCTGACCGCAGACCACGCCGCCGTTGCGGCACAGGCGTTCCGAAAACGGCATGCGGAGCAGCGCGCTCGGCTGCCAGTCCGGCATATCGGCCGGCTGCACGTGCTCGATGCGCTCGACGGTGAGGTTGAGATCCTGGACCCACGGCGCGAAGACCTCGCCGAGGATGCGCCTGGCCTCGGTGATGCCGAACTCGGCTTCTGGCTGCGATGGCATTGCTGTCGTTTCCCCCTGTGTTGCCGGATGTTGCGGCTATCTTGCGCGGATTGGCGCGGCAAAGTCACCCGGTCTTCCGCCGGTCGGTCGGCTTGAAAATGCCTGACTTCGCCCGATATGGTGCGGCGATGCGGCCCTCGGCGGGCGGTTGACAGGGACGACCAGGCGCGGTTGATCGGCCCCTGGTGGACCTAAGGAGTGCATGATGAAGCTTTTCCGTATGGCGGCGGTGCTGCTGGCCGTGCTGGCGGGACCGGCCTACGCGCAAATGCCCAATCTCAATTTGCTTCAGGACGGCCCGAGCAAGACGCCGGAAGAGAAGGCCGCGGAAGCCGAGCGTGACAGGGCCTACAAGGAAACGCTGAAGAAGATTCCGGATTCCAAGGCGTCCAACGATCCCTGGGGCGGCATGCGCTCCGATCCGCCGAAATCATCGGCTGCACCGAAGGCGTCAGCTGCAACCAGCGCGCCGAAGAAGAAGTCCGGCGCGACCCCCAATTGATCGTATCGTCCGATCGGAGGCGGTTGACGCCTCCGGCCGGGACTTCTCTTCGTCCGGTCCGCGCCCTACATTCCTGAATGCGTGTTGCGTAGTGGAGGTACGGGATGGCCGATCGTCCGCGGGATCTCGCCGAGCGGATGGCACGCCGGCGCAAGATGGGCGGCCAGCCGGGCGAAAGCCGCGGCGACGGTTATCTGCGCGAGACTTTCACCCTGCCGCGCGAGGCGGCGCGGGCGAGGGCGCAGGCCTTCTTCGCCCGCTACCCCAAGGCGGGCTATATGAGCGCGGTCGAGGCTTGGCGCGAACTGCCCGGCGGCGAGATCGAATTCACCATGCGGCGGCTGCCCAGCGCGGACTAGGCGTTTCACCGGCGACGCCGCCGCCGATCCCGGTTCTACGGGGTCAAGCCTTCTGACCGATGGCCCGCAACTCCCGATCGATGCGCAGCTGCACACGGCGGATCGCCAGCAGGTCGATCTTCGTCTCGGTCTTGCCCGTCTTGGTCTCTTCACCGATGCGGAACTGCCACTGCCAGATGCCCGGTATGGCGGTCTTGGCGACGGTGAACTCAACGCCCCTGTGATTCATGGTCACCTCCACGATTCACTTCCATGATCCAAACATGTTGGGCGTCACAATATTCCCGCGACAAGCGAAATCTGCCGGTGATCCATGGATAGGTCATCGGAATCTGGAAATCGCGAGTGGTTCGAAACAAACGAAATTGGATTCCGAAAGGCGACAGGCTTGCGGAGGCTGCGCCACGGGAGTCGCACGAGGCGACATCGCCGCCCCGGGAACTCTGTGCAGAGTGGGAGAACCACGGACGGCCGAGGCGTTCACACCGGTTCCAGCGTGGTGCGTAGCGAGCGGGAGTGGTCGACACTTTTCTACTTTTGCGTGTCATCCGTTTATGCTCCTGCTGTTGCCGATGGGCGGCGCGAGCGCGACATCGCGAATGAGGACGGCGTGAACTGGCTGAGACACATTGTGCTGCGCTGGGGGGCACGGAATATCTCGCTGGCCTGTCCTCGCTGCCGGCAGCCCGCCTCCTCGTCGACGTTCAGGCGCGGCCGGTTCATGCTCGGTGACGAGGAGTCGTCTGCGAGGCGTGCGGCGAGAGCAGCGTCGTCACGTTCTGGCGTTTCGAGGGATTGTCGTGCTGCGCCGAGGCGATGCCGCGCGCGCCGGTAACCAACCTGCGACGCTGACCGACGCCTGCGATGCCAGCGGCGGCACGTGCCTTGCTTGACCTGATGCCCGGCCAGCAACAAGGGCGCGTCATGCTCGGCATTCCCCGCCGCTACAGTCATTTCGTCTTCGGCATCATCCAGTCCGGCCTGACCTCGCTGATCGCGGCTGGCATCGCCAGCCTGCCTGCGGGCAGCGCGCTGGTCTTCCTCGAGCACTGGATGGTGTCGTGGCTGATCGCATGGGCCGCGATGCTGCCGATCGTGCTGCTGGCGGCGCCCGCGATCCGCGCCTTCGCGCTGCGTCTGACGCGAGAGGAGAGGGCGCCGTGCGCCGGCCGGCAGGCATGAAAAAACCCGCTTGGGGAGAGCCAAGCGGGTGAGAGAGTTATTGGAGGCTGAGGTGCTGGGCTGCAACACCATAGCCAGAGAACACTAGCCTGCCCGGCTTACGACAGCCTGACAGGCCGGCCGATCGAATCCGCGCCGCAAGCCAAAAACCCCGCTCGGGGCAGAGCGGGGTCCTCAGGCTGGTATGGAGACCCGGTGTTGGTCCACCGGGCGGGAGAAGATTAGGGGAGCAGGCTTACGGGTGCCTGACGGCGACTGAAAGCCGCGCGCGAGAGGCCGCAGACTGGCCCCGCACACGTCCCAATTTGGCCATCCGATCGCACGACTGGAGCCACAGCCGCGGGTGAGATTTCGCACCGTCAGGCGCAGCCATGGGGGAAACGTGGCGCGCCGGCAGCGGGGTCGCATCATGGACAAGGTAGAGCGGTCGTTCGCCGCCGCAACGGCGGTTGGCTTTGTGGTGCTGGTGATCGGCATCGGGTTGCTGGCGCTGATGTAGGCGCAGCATGGGCGCACGGTGTGGGACTGCCATGCCGGGCGGTCGCGCGCCGCCGCAGCGGCGAAAACATCGAAAACAACCCCATGCACAGTAGGTCGCCGCGAAATTTCGCTGCGCCGTCAATGACTTGCTGAAGGTGCCAAAATACCAGCGGCCCGCTCCTCGGCGGCCCTATTGGATATTGATCGGGTCGAGGGGAAGGTGGAGTTCGGCGGCGCGCTCCCGGCGATCCCTCTGGCGGAATTCGTTTTCCTTCCGTTCGAACTTCGCCATCTCCTCAAGCGCTGCCGCCAGCAGCTGATTGCGCCTGGTGGCATCGTGGTGCGTATTTTCAGTCATGATCGGGTCCCCGGAGTGGCTGTCTCCGCGCAAATAAAGCCGTTCGCCGCCAAAAGGTTCGCTACGGCAGGATTGCGAAACCATGACGGCGCCCGGGCGATGCGTCTTTGATGCGCGTCATGCTTCGGGCGCATGCCTGCGGTCGGTGCCGTTATCCGCAAAAGAACATATTGCGAACTCGGAACAAATAGGGTACATTGTTTTTGTCGACGACCCGCCGCGCCAGCCGTTTGTCCCCCTAGCGAATCCCCGCCATAAGGAGCACGACCCATGTCCACCACTGCCCTGCGTATCGTCGAAGGATCCTCCATGGACAAGACTAAAGCCCTGGCCGCCGCGCTCTCCCAGATCGAGCGCCAGTTCGGCAAGGGCTCGGTGATGAAGCTCGGCAAGAACGACCGCTCGATGGATGTCGAAGCGATCTCGTCGGGGTCGCTGGGGCTCGATATCGCGCTCGGGATCGGCGGCCTGCCGAAGGGGCGCGTCGTTGAAATCTACGGGCCGGAATCCTCGGGCAAGACCACGCTGGCGCTGCACACGGTGGCGGAAGCGCAGAAGAAGGGCGGCATCTGTGCCTTCATCGACGCCGAGCACGCGCTCGATCCGGTCTATGCGCGCAAGCTGGGCGTCAACATCGACGAGCTGCTGATCTCGCAGCCGGACACCGGCGAGCAGGCGCTGGAAATCTGCGACACGCTGGTGCGCTCGGGTGCGGTGGACGTTCTGGTGGTCGATTCGGTCGCGGCGCTGGTGCCGAAGGCGGAACTCGAGGGCGAGATGGGCGATGCGCTGCCGGGCCTTCAAGCGCGATTGATGAGCCAGGCGCTACGCAAGCTGACCGCCTCGATCAACAAGTCCAACACCATGGTGATCTTCATCAACCAGATCCGCATGAAGATCGGTGTGATGTACGGCTCGCCGGAAACCACCACAGGCGGCAACGCGCTGAAATTCTACGCTTCGATCCGCCTCGATATCCGCCGCATCGGCGCGATCAAGGAGCGCGACGAGGTCGTCGGCAACACCACCCGCGTCAAGGTGGTGAAGAACAAGCTGGCGCCGCCCTTCAAGCAGGTCGAATTCGACATCATGTACGGCGAGGGCGTCTCCAAGATGGGCGAGATTCTCGATCTCGGCGTCAAGGCCGGCATCGTCGAGAAATCCGGCGCCTGGTTCTCCTATGACAGCCAGCGCCTCGGCCAGGGTCGCGAGAACTCGAAAGCGTTCCTGAAGGCCAACCCCGACATGACCGCCAAGATCGAGACCGCGATCCGCCAGAACTCCGGCCTGATCGCCGAGCAGATTCTCGCCGGCACTCCCGAGCGCGATGCCGACGGCGAGGAGCCGGCGGACGAGTAAAGCCTTAACGCGAAGAGTTTTTCGCGAGGAGCGGGCGCTGAGGACGTTGAGTTGCCGACGTCTTCGGGGCCCGTTTCGTTTTTCGTTGGAGTGATCAGGTGGTGCGATGAAGCGTCTGATCTTGACCAGTTCGTTCGGAAGTGATCTCGCCAAATCGGGGCTGGCCGAGATTGCAGTCTTCTTCGCTTTCCGTTTCGTGTGGGGGCCGCTGCCTTCGCCGGAATATTTCGCAGCTTATTTCGGAGCGCAGTCAGGGACGCTCAAGCCGGGCGATCATTGGTTGGATTGGGCGAACGTCTGGCCTGACGCCTTCAAGGATCTCAGAAATTTGCCTTTTGCCGATTTTTGCAAACGCTATGACGAGATTGAACTATGGTTTGAACCGAGCCCGGACGACCAATTGCAGCTGATTTGGTTGCTCGACTATCTGGATTCTCGGCCTGAACTGCTGCAAAAGCTCCGATTGCGCCTGTTGGCGGACGATCTGTTCGAACTGAGGGGCAAGAAGTTCGGGCCGTCGCGCGTTCCCGTGGTGGCGGTCACGGCCAGCGAACTCGGGACTGCGAAGAGCGCATGGCGGGCCTATTGCGCGCCGACACCTGAGCCATGCGCCAATCTCCTTCGCGAAGATCTCAGTGCATTGCCAATGTTGGGGCCGGGGTTGTTCGCGCTATTGGCAGAGCTCCCATCTCCTTCGACCGGGCTTGGTGCAACCGAGATGCGGTTTCTGGAGCTTATTGCAAGAGGATTTAAGCTTACGAATGCCCTGTTCCACTTGCGCTCGCTCCGGCGCACATTTGTGTTTCAGGAATTTGAGTTAGGATGGTTGCTTCAAGGATTGGCACACGGTCCGAGGCCCGCGGTGGCAGGGCTGGACGACGCACTGCGTGCAATAGCCCAGGAAAATTTCAGGGATCGCCACGCCGCTTACCTTCGCAGCGAGTTGTCGTTGACCGAGTTCGGCAAAGCGGTCCTGGCCCATCAGGAGGATTTCAGCGGCCACAATTCGATCGATCGCTGGTGGGGCGGCACCCACCTGACCAACGATCGGCTGTGGCGCTGGGGCTCTGTTTTGACGAAGCCTTGAAGCGTGCGGCGATGACGCGGCTTGTTCTGACAACAGACTCCTCCGCTGCCGGCGCCCTTGAACAAGCCGGTCTCGGCGATCTCGTGCTCGCGATCGAGCGGCGGCTTGTGTGGGGCCCGCTGCCATCCGGCGCAGAACTTGAAACATTCTTCGCCCCACGTACGACACAGCCACACGGCCTTCATTGGCTGGACGATACGCCGCGATGGCACCTCCAAGAACCGGGGGTGAAGGATCACGGACTCATCGAGCTATTCTCGGACTGTGACACTGTCGAGTTGTGGATGGGGCCTGATCCAAATGCGCAATTGATCCTGCTCTGGCTGCTCGACCATTGTCGCAGTGAAGGCGTGGCGGTTTCCGAGTTGGTGATGCGTCGTCTCGACATCACCGTTGGCGATATCGATCCGCAGCGGCTTGCGAAGCTCGACCAGCAAGCTGTCAGGTTGACGCAGGATCACCTCGAACTGGCCAGTCGCGCGTGGCGAGCCTATCGCGCGCCAACGCCTCGGGCGGTGAGCGAACTCCTCAATGACGATTTGAGTATGCTGCCGCAGCTTGGTCGATGCTTGCTGGATCTCCTGGAAGAACTGCCGGATGTCACCACCGGCCTCGGAGCAACGGAGACGCGGTTGCTTGAGTTGGTTGCCCCCGGCAACGTACAGCCCTTTAACATCTTCCCTCGCCATGACACACCCAACGCGCGCCGCGTTTTTGATTATTGGGAAGTGGGGGCGCTGCTGGATGGCCTCGCGCGATGCCCCGTGCCGGCCGTCACGGGGCTGGATGAGGGGCCATTTTCGCTCGACATGCATAACGATGCTTCTCGCCACGCTCGATACAAGCAGTCCCATTTGTCGCTCACCGATTTCGGAAAGGCTGTGCTGGCAGGCTCAGAGGATTTCGGCCGCCACAATCCGATCGACCGCTGGTGGGGCGGCACCCACCTGACCAACGATCGGCTGTGGCGGTGGGGCCGTGCCAGCCGCGCATTGGTTCCGCCCGTCTGACGGGCGCGTACAGCTCGATTTCCGCAGTGATTGTCAATTGAGAGGGGCGATCATGTCACATCTGATCCTGACCACGAATTATCTTGCGGGAGCCAGGCTTCGGCAGACCAGATTGGCGGACATCGCGCTCGGCTTCTGCACGCGTTTCGTGTTCGGCAAACTGCCTTCCGCCGAACAGCTTTTGATGGGGCTGGAGCGGCGGTCGGAAAAGCACTGCAATCAGGGCGATCACTGGCTCGATGATGTTCGTCGAGACTTGCTGCACGGTTTCGGGACGCGCGATATAGGTTTGTTCGAACTGTGCGAGAAATTCGACTCGATCGACGTGTGGGTCGATCCCCAACCGAGTGACCAGCTCGCGCTCGTCTGGCTGCTAGACCTGCTTCGCCCCTACAAGGAGATCACGACGAAGCTGAGCCTTGTGCACACGGATGACCGTGTTGTGGACTATGCCGCCGAGTCCGTCGCAAAATGGAAGTTGCCGGTCTTCAAGGTCGTCGACAGTCATCTGGTGGCGGCAAGCCGCGCCTGGCGCGCCTATCGGGCTGAAACGCCAAAATCCTGTTTCGATCTATTGATGACGGATCTGATGATCTTCCCGAGACTTCGATCGGCGTTGATCGCGCTTCTTGAGGAGCTTCCGGACAGCGTGACGGGTCTGGGTGCCACCGAAATGGACATGCTTGGCTGTGTGAATGAAGGGCACACCGACCCCGAATACATCTCCGAAGCGAGGTGGTATCGCGATGTGTTCGACGGACGCGACGCGCAAGATGCCTTGATCGAACTGGCGGAGCATCCGGCACCGCCCGTTCTGTTGGGCGATCCGGCGTTCGACAATGAGGATCGCTACTTCGGCAGAAGCGCGTGGAATGTCACGCTCACTGATCTCGGACGTTCCCTTGTCGCCCGGGAAGACGATATGTGGCGCCACAACCCAATCAAGCGCTGGTGGGGCGGGACCGAACTGACCAACGAACGGCTCTGGCGTTGGGATCGCAAAACCCGGTCGCTGATTGCGCCATAGACTTTCCCTTGCTCCGCTACGCGAGCGGATATGGCGAAAGCTCGCTTGCGGCCATCCTTCGAGACGCCCGCCTTTGGCGGGCCCTCAGGACGAGGACGAAGGCGTGGCAGCGGTAGGGTGGGCAAAGGCGCGTAAGCCGTGCCCACCATATTTCAACGCGCACGAAGGCTCCGCTTTGCCCACCCTACGAAACTACGATCCGTTACTCCGCGGCCTCCGCGTAATCGCTCACCGGCGGACACGAGCACACCAGATTGCGGTCGCCATAGACGTTATCGACGCGGCCCACGGGGCACCAGTATTTGTCGGTGCGCGAGGTGCCCGCGGGGAAGCAGCCTTCGGTGCGGGTGTAGGCGCGCTTCCAGTCGTCGTCCGCGATGTCGTGCACGGTGTGCGGGGCGTGACGCAGCGGCGACGCCTCGATCTTGAAGCGGCCGGCCTCGACCTCGGCGATTTCCTTGCGGATCGCGATCATGGCGTCGCAGAAGCGGTCCAGCTCCGCCCTGGATTCCGATTCGGTCGGCTCGATCATCAGCGTGCCCGGCACCGGGAAGCTCATCGTCGGGGCATGGAAGCCGTAGTCGATCAGGCGCTTGGCGATGTCGTCGACGGTGACGCCACTCGTCGTCTTCAGCGGACGGGGATCGACGATGCACTCATGCGCGACGCGGCCCTTCTCGTTCTTGTAGAGCACCGGGAAGTGCGGATCGAGGCGCGCTGCGATGTAGTTGGCGTTGAGGATCGCGATTTCGGTGGCGCGCTTCAGCCCGTCGCCGCCCATCATCAGGATGTAGATGTAGGAGATGGTCAGGATCGAGGCCGAGCCGAACGGCGCGGCCGAGACCGGACCGACCGGCGCGTCCGCCTGCGTTGACGGGTGGCCGGGGAGGAAGGGCGCAAGATGCGCCTTGACGCCGATCGGGCCCATGCCGGGGCCGCCGCCGCCATGCGGGATGCAGAAGGTCTTGTGCAGATTGAGGTGGCTGACATCGGCGCCGTAATCGCCGGGCCTGCTCAGGCCGACCTGCGCAT
>Ga0102590_1001451_pt1 | contig 35710 bp, 29 predicted proteins | sample AraplaMF_Col_mMF_FD_76859 | JGI IMG/M metagenome (GOLD analysis project Ga0102590, IMG submission 76859) | Arabidopsis root microbial communities from the University of North Carolina, USA - plate scrape MF_Col_mMF | ecosystem: Host-associated > Plants > Roots > Endosphere | place: USA... | reverse complement strand
CGTTGTGGACGGGCTCACCGGTGTTCTTGTCCCACAGCACGGTGGTCTCGCGCTGGTTGGTGATGCCGATGGCCTTGATGTCGTCCCGGGTGATGCCGGCCTTCTCGATGGCTCCGGCGACGACCTCCTGGACGTTGGTCCAGATCTCGGTGGCGTTGTGCTCGACCCAGCCCGGCTTGGGGAAGATCTGCTCGTGCTCCTTCTGGTCGACGGAGACGATGCGGCCGTCCCGGTCGAAGACGATGCAGCGCGAGGACGTGGTGCCCTGGTCGATGGCGGCGATGAAGGGGCCGGCGGTGTGTGCGTCGGTCACGGTGTGCTCCTGGGATGTCCGTGGATAAGAGGGGCTGTCTTTACGGCGCGTGGTGCTGAGAGGCGATGTCCGGAGAAGATCAGTTCTCTCAGGCGAAGGCGACGTTGTATATGCCTGCGGCGATCGCGCCGCCGACCAGCGGGCCGACGACCGGGATCCAGGCGTAGCCCCAGTCGGAGCCGCCCTTGTTGGGCAGGGGAAGGAGAGCGTGGACGATGCGCGGACCCAGGTCGCGGGCCGGGTTGATCGCGTAGCCGGTCGGGCCGCCGAGCGAGAGACCGATGGAGACGACCACCAGCGCGGTGATCAAGGCACCCACGTTGCCGAGACCGTTGCCCTTGTCGTTGAGGCCCTGCGTGAGCACCGCGAGGACCAGCACGACGGTGCCGATGATCTCCGTGGCGAGGTTCATCACCGCGTTGCGGATCTCGGGACCGGTGGAGAAGACGCCGAGCACCGGACCGGCCTGGGCCTCCTGGGCCTCGACGGCCTTGGTGTCCTGAGCGCCCGGGCCCCCGACGACCTCTCTGTCGGTGAGGTGGGCCTGGAACTGGCCGTAGTAGACGACCCAGACCAGGGCCGCGCCGATCATCGCGCCGAGCAGCTGTCCGGCCCAGTAGACCGGGACGTTGCTCCAGTCGCCGTCCTTGATGGCGAGAGCGAGTGTCACCGCCGGGTTGAGGTGGGCACCGGAGAGAGGTGCCGAGGTGTAGACCGCCGTCAGAACGGCGAAGCCCCACCCGAAAGCGATGGCGAGCCAGCCGGCGTTACGGGCCTTGGAGGCCTTCAGCGTCACTGCGGCGCAGACGCCGCCGCCGAGCAGGATGAGTATGGCGGTACCGATGGTCTCGCCGATGAAGATGTCGGAGCTGGACACCCGCGACTCCTTTGTCCTTCGTCCAGGGGAAGGCGAACCCCGGGTCCCTCCGGTGGTCCGCGCCCTCAGGGGTGAGAGCGATGCCGGCCCTTGGCGTTGTCACACTCTAGCGCTTATTGCCGGTAGGTGTTCGACAATGCCGACCGTTGGACGGGAGTCTCGCTTCAGGTTCGGCAACGCGTCAAGAGTTCGGTAATCGAAAGCAGGATCGTTATTGATCGCCTGGGGTTATCGATCTTGTGCGGGCGCGAACCGCGTACGGGCGTGCACCATCCGTGGCCGTACGAGCGCCGTCGCCAGGTCCGTCGGTGATGCCGGCGCCGGGGGTGCCGCGGGGGTGTCCGGACATGCCGAGGGGCCGGTACGGCATCGCCGTACCGGCCGGGCGTGCGCGGGTCAGAACCTTCCGGCGCCCAGGTCCCGGGAAACGGCGCGGGCGCAGTCCCGGACCGCCGCGACCAGCTCGGGACGCAGCTCCCCGTCCCGGCACACGCGCTCCACCGCGCCCGTGATGCCCACCGCGCCCACCGGCATCCGCCGCCGGTCGTGGATGGGTGCGGCGACCGAGGCGACCCCGGTCCACGTCTCCTCGACGTCGGCCGCGTATCCGCGCGCCCGGGTCAGGTCGAGCAGCTGCTCGAAGTCCTCCGGTTCGCAGACGGTGCGGTCGGTGAAGGGCTTGCGGTCCGCCTCCAGCACCTCGCTGTGGGCCACCGGGTCGTACGCCGAGAGGACCTTGCCGAGGGCGGTGGAGTGCAGCGGCTGCATCGCCCCGATCTCCAGCACCTGCCGGCTGTCGTCGGGCCGGAACACGTGGTGCACGATCAGCACGCCCTGCTGGTGCAGCACGCCCAGATAGACGCTCTCCCCGCTCGAGCGGGCCAGGTCGTCCGTCCACACCAGGGCGCGCGCCCGCAGCTCGTGGACGTCCAGGTAGGTCGTGCCGAGGCGCAGCAGCTCGGCGCCCAGCTGGTAGCGGCCCGAGGCCGTGTCCTGCTCGACGAACCCCTCCTGCTGGAGCGTGCGGAGTATGCCGTGGGCCGTGCCCTTGGCCAGACCCAGCGACGAGGCGATGTCCGACAGGCCGAGCCGTCGCTCGCCGCCCGCGAGGAGCCGCAGCATCGCGGCCGCCCGTTCGAGCGACTGGATGTTCCGTGCCATCGCCGTCCTGCCCTCCGTCCGATCAACCGCCGGCGTCATTCATGTGCTGCCGTTCGGCAATGCCGAACACTACCGGTCGATGCCGACCTCCCGCTAATGGCAGGACGCCATCCGTTCGGGCGGAATCTCCGCAGGGATCGTGTCGAGCCACGCCCGTCCGCCCCCTGGACGCCTCTGACCGTACGGCCTGCCGCGGGCTACCCTGGCCGCGTGCGCCTTCCACGGGAAGCGCAAAGCCGACAGCCGTCGCACTCCAGGGAGCATCTTCCATGGCCTCGTTGCCGAACCCGTCCCCCACCTCCGTCTCCACCGACAGCCGATCCCGATCCGCAGCGCTCCGGGAAGCCCTCGCCACCCGTGTCGTGGTGGCCGACGGCGCGATGGGCACGATGCTCCAGGCCCAGGACCCCACGCTCGAGGACTTCCAGGACCTCGAGGGCTGCAACGAGATCCTGAACGTCACCCGCCCCGACATCGTCCGCTCCGTCCATCAGGCGTACTTCGCGGTGGGCGTCGACTGCGTCGAGACCAACACCTTCGGGGCCAACCACGCGGCCATGGCCGAGTACGACATCGCCGAGCGCGTGTACGAGCTGTCCGAGGCGGGCGCCCGGGTCGCCCGTGAGGTCGCCGACGAGTTCACCGGCCGCGACGGCCGGCAGCGCTGGGTCCTCGGCTCCATGGGTCCCGGCACCAAGCTGCCCACCCTGGGCCACGCCCCGTACACCACCCTGCGCGACGCCTACCAGCGCAACGCTGAGGGGCTGGTCACCGGCGGCGCCGACGCGCTGCTCGTCGAGACCACCCAGGACCTGCTCCAGACGAAGGCCGCCGTCCTCGGCTCCCGCCGGGCACTGGACGCCCTCGGCCTCGACCTGCCGCTGATCGTGTCCGTGACCGTCGAGACCACCGGCACCATGCTGCTCGGCTCGGAGATCGGCGCCGCCCTCACCGCACTGGAGCCGCTCGGCATCGACATGATCGGCCTGAACTGCGCCACGGGGCCGGCCGAGATGAGCGAGCACCTGCGGTACCTCGCCCGGCACTCCCGCATCCCGCTGTCCTGCATGCCCAACGCCGGTCTGCCCGTGCTCGGCAAGGACGGCGCCCAGTACCCGCTCACCGCCCCCGAACTGGCCGACGCCCAGGAGACCTTCGTCCGCGAGTACGGCCTGTCGCTGGTCGGCGGCTGCTGCGGCACCACCCCCGAGCACCTGCGCCAGGTGGTCGAGCGCGTCCGGGCCCTCGCCCCCGCCGAGCGCCACCCCCGCCCCGAACCGGGGGCCGCCTCCCTCTACCAGACCGTGCCGTTCCGTCAGGACACCTCGTTCCTGGCCATCGGTGAGCGCACCAACGCCAACGGCTCCAAGAAGTTCCGCGAGGCCATGCTGGACGGCCGCTGGGACGACTGCGTGGAGATTGCCCGGGAGCAGATCCGCGAGGGCGCGCACATGCTCGACCTCTGCGTCGACTACGTGGGCCGCGACGGCGTCGCCGACATGGAGGAGCTGGCGGGCCGCTTCGCCACCGCCTCCACCCTGCCGATCGTGCTCGACTCCACCGAAGTGGACGTCATCGAGGCCGGACTGGAGAAGCTCGGCGGCCGCGCCGTGATCAACTCGGTCAACTACGAGGACGGCGACGGCCCGGAGTCGCGCTTCGCGAAGGTCACCCGGCTCGCCGGGGAGCACGGCGCGGCACTCATCGCGCTGACCATCGACGAGGAGGGCCAGGCCCGCACCCCCGAGAAGAAGGTCGAGATCGCGGAGCGGCTGATCGCAGACCTCACCGGGAACTGGGGCATCCGTGAGGAGGACATCCTCGTCGACACCCTGACCTTCACCATCTGCACCGGCCAGGAGGAGTCCCGCAAGGACGGCATCGCGACCATCGAGGCCATCCGCGAGCTGAAGAGGCGCCACCCCGACGTGCAGACCACCCTCGGTCTGTCGAACATCTCCTTCGGCCTCAACCCGGCCGCGCGCATCCTGCTCAACTCCGTCTTCCTCGACGAATGCGTCAAGGCGGGGCTCGACTCGGCCATCGTGCACGCCTCGAAGATCCTGCCGATCGCGCGCTTCGACGAGGAGCAGGTGACCACCGCCCTCGACCTGATTTACGACCGGCGCGCCGAAGGCTACGACCCGCTGCAGAAGCTCATGGCGCTGTTCGAGGGCGCCACCGCCAAGTCGCTGAAGGCAGGCAAGGCGGAGGAACTGGCCGCGCTGCCGCTGGAGGAGCGCCTCAAGCGCCGGATCATCGACGGCGAGAAGAACGGCATGGAGGCCGACCTCGACGCGGCCCTGAACTCCCGCTCCGCCCTCGACATCGTCAACGACACACTGCTGGACGGCATGAAGGTCGTCGGCGAGCTGTTCGGCTCAGGCCAGATGCAGCTGCCGTTCGTGCTCCAGTCCGCCGAGGTGATGAAGACCGCGGTCGCCTACCTCGAACCCCATATGGAGAAGACCGACGAGGCCGGCAAGGGCACCATCGTCCTGGCGACCGTGCGTGGCGACGTCCACGACATCGGCAAGAACCTCGTCGACATCATCCTGTCCAACAACGGCTACAACGTGGTCAACCTCGGCATCAAGCAGCCGGTCTCCGCGATCCTGGAGGCCGCCGAGGAGCACAGGGCCGATGTCATCGGCATGTCGGGGCTCCTGGTCAAGTCCACGGTGATCATGAAGGAGAACCTGGAGGAGCTCAACCAGCGCGGGCTCGCCACCGACTACCCCGTCATCCTCGGCGGCGCGGCGCTGACCCGGGCGTATGTCGAACAGGACCTGCACGAGCTGTACGAGGGCGAGGTGCGCTACGCCCGCGACGCGTTCGAGGGCCTGCGCCTGATGGACGCGCTGATCGGGGTCAAGCGCGGGGTGCCCGGTGCGAAGCTGCCCGAACTGCGGCAGCGCCGGGTGCGGGCCGCGACCGTCGAGATCGAGGAGCGGCCCGAGGAGGGCCACGTCCGCTCCGACGTCGCCACGGACAACCCCGTGCCCACACCGCCCTTCTGGGGCACCCGCGTCGTGAAGGGCATCGCGCTCAAGGAGTACGCGGCCTGGCTGGACGAGGGTGCGCTGTTCAAGGGCCAGTGGGGTCTGAAGCAGACGCGTACGGGGGAGGGGCCGACCTACGAGGAGCTCGTCGAGACCGAGGGCAGGCCGCGGCTGCGCGGGCTGCTCGACCGGCTCCAGACGGACAACCTCCTCGAAGCGGCCGTCGTCCACGGCTACTTCCCCTGTGTGTCCAAGGACGACGACCTGATCGTCCTCGACGAACAGGGCAACGAGCGCACCCGGTTCACCTTCCCGCGCCAGCGGCGCGGCCGGCGGCTCTGTCTGTCCGACTTCTTCCGGCCCGAGGAGTCCGGTGAGAGGGATGTCGTCGGTTTCCAGGTCGTCACCGTCGGCTCCCGGATCGGCGAGGAGACCGCGCGGCTCTTCGAGTCGAACTCCTACCGCGACTACCTCGAACTGCACGGCCTCTCCGTGCAGTTGGCGGAGGCGCTGGCCGAGTACTGGCATGCGCGGGTGCGCTCGGAGCTCGGTTTCGCGGGCGAGGACCCGGACGACATGGAGGACATGTTCGCCCTCAAGTACCGGGGAGCCCGCTTCTCGCTCGGCTACGGAGCCTGTCCCGACCTCGAGGACCGTGCCAAGATCGCCCAGCTGCTCGAGCCCGAGCGGATCGGCGTCCATCTGTCCGAGGAGTTCCAGCTTCACCCGGAGCAGTCCACGGACGCCATCGTGATCCACCACCCCGAGGCGAAGTACTTCAACGCGCGGTAGGGCGTCCACGCCCGCACGGTGCCCGCGGTGTCCGGTGAACCCCGGCGCGGCAACCGTGCGGGCCCCCGGCCGCCGAGGCCGGGGTCCGGTGTGCGCCGGCACGGCCGGACGTCGCCGCCAGCGGTTCCGGCGGCGCGGGCCGTGCCGGCGCGACCGGGGCCGGGGAAGGCCCGCGCGCCGTACGTCCGGGGAGCGTCCCGCCCGCCCTGGACGGGCCACGCCCCGTCCGGCCGGGATGAAGCACGCCGCCTGTGTCCCCGTCCCGTCCGGCCGGGGCCTGCGGGCCCTCCCCGTCCCGGCCCGCCTGCACACGCCCGCGTGCACCCCCCGTTCGCCCATATGTGCGATTGCGTGGCGTGGTGCTGCCGTGCCGAAAAGCACTTCGCTCACGGGCGACGTACACTGGTCGGTCCACCGCAGGCCGGTTCCCTCCGTGGGAACCGGCCTGGTCGTCCCTTCAAGGAGGTACGCCGGATGACCACCACGGTTCCTGCCCTCGGCACCCGTACGGGCGAAGACTCAGCGCTGCAGGCCGTACTCCTCGACATGGACGGCACCCTGGTGGACACCGAGGGATTCTGGTGGGACGTCGAGGTCGAGGTCTTCGCCGCCCTCGGACACACGCTCGACGATTCATGGCGCCATGTCGTCGTCGGCGGCCCCATGACACGCAGCGCGGGCTTCCTGATCGAGGCCACAGGTGCCGACATCACCCTCGACGAGCTCTCCGTGCTGCTCAACGACGGGTTCGAGACGCGTATCGACCGCAGACTGCCCCTGATGCCGGGTGCCGCGCGGCTGCTGGCCGAACTGGCGGCGCACGAGATCCCGACCGCGCTGGTCTCCGCGTCCCACCGGCGCATCATCGACCGCATCCTGGCCTCCGTCGGCCCGCAGTACTTCGCACTGACCGTCGCGGGCGACGAGGTCGAGCGCACCAAGCCGTTCCCCGACCCGTATCTGATGGCGGCGAAGGGGCTCGACGCGGACCCGGCCCGGTGCGCGGTGATCGAGGACACGGCGACCGGGGTCGCCGCCGCGGAGGCCGCCGGCTGCCGGGTGGTGGCCGTCCCGTCGGTGGCCCCCATCGCCCCCGCCGCGGGCCGCACCGTCGTGACCTCGCTCGAAGAGGTCGACCTGGCATTCCTCCGCGGTTTGATGACGGAAATGCGCTGAGCGTTCACCCAGCGTGCTCTCGAATGGACGGATTACCTCCGGGTGTCCAGTGGCATGAATTAATTCGGCGAGACGCGGCCGAATTCCGGTGCCGGTCCGTCCAGTTGATGGTGTGACGTTTACCACGTTCCAGAGGGTCGACAGTGGGCCCGGGGTGTGCTGTTCCGCCCCTTTCGGGCGGCCGGGGCGTGCCCTTGTGTCCTGATTGATGAAACGCTGCACGAATCCTTCCCCGTCAGGTTTTCCGATGCGTCCCCGATCGGTTCCGCAGCGTGATGGGCGCTCAACTCCGGTAGCTGTCAGCCTTCGTGCGGGTGCGCACTAATCTCATCGCGAGAACATCGCCACAACTCCCCGTGATCCGCCGCACCACCCTTGCTTGCCGGGTACACGGACTTGACAGCTCTGGAGAAACTCGAGCATGAACCGTAAGACTTTGGTGCTGCCGGCCGTCGTTGGTCTGCTCACCCCCGTTCTCGCCGCCTGCGGTGGGTCCGACAGCGGGGGCAGCAGCGGTGACGCCATCGTCGTCGGTACCACCGACCGGTTCACCGCCTCCAGCGACGCACCCGCGCCCCTCGACCCGGCGTACGCGTACGACGTGGGCACCTGGAACGTCCTGCGGCAGACCGTGCAGACGCTGATGGTCCAGCCCCGCGGTGACGGCGACCCCGAGCCCGAGGCCGCCGAGAGCTGCGGTTTCACCGACAGCGGCAACGAGCGCTACGCGTGCAAGCTGCGCAAGGACCTGAAGTTCGCCAACGGCGACCCGGTGACCGCTGCCGATGTGAAGTTCTCCATCGACCGTGCCCTTGCCATCAAGGCCGACAGCGGCGTCTTCGCCCTGCTGTCCACTGTGGACACCGTCGAGACGCAGGGCAAGGACGAGGTCATCTTCCACCTGAAGACCGCGGACGCCACCTTCCCGTTCAAGCTGTCGACGCCGGTCGCGGGCATCGTGAACCCCAAGGACTACGACAAGGGCAAGCTGCGCGACGGCTTCTCGGTCGACGGTTCCGGGCCGTACACGCTGCAGGCCGAGATCAAGAACAACGAGATGGTGAAGGCCACCTTCACCAAGAACCCGAACTACCAGGGTCTGCTCAGCCCGAAGAACGACAAGGTCGTGCTGGAGTCCTTCAAGGACGCCGACGGCATGGGTACCGCCCTGGACAAGGGCGACATCGACGTCATGACCCGCACCATGGCGCCGGACCAGATCCGCAAGCTGCAGGACGACACGGACGGCAACGTCAACCTGGTCGAGATGCCGGGTCTGGAGATCCGCTACCTGGGCTTCAACACCGGTGCCGACTCGGTGAAGAGCGTGGCCGTCCGCCAGGCCATGGCCGAGGTCATCGACCGCGGCGCGCTGGTGTCCAAGGTGTACGGCACCGAGGCGCAGCCGCTGTACTCGCTCGTCCCGGCCACCATCACCGGCCACTCCAACTCCTTCCTGAACAAGTACGGCGACCCGAGCGTGGCCAAGGCCCGCGCGACGCTGGACAAGGCGAACATCAGCACCCCGGTGAAGCTGACGCTGCACTACACGACCGACCACTACGGTCCGGCCACCGCCAAGGAGTTCGACGTCCTCAAGCAGCAGCTCAACGCGAGCGGTCTGTTCGACATCAGCGTCGAGGGCACCACCTGGGACAAGTTCCGCCCGGCCGAGATCAAGGGCCAGTACGACGTCTACGGCATGGGCTGGTTCCCCGACTTCCCGGACGCGGACAACTACCTCGCGCCGTTCCTCGACAAGGACAACACCCTCGGCTCGCCGTACAACAACAGCGAGATCCGCAACAGCCTGATCCCCGCGTCCCGGCGCGAGGCCGACCGCCTGACCGCGTCGAAGAGCCTCACCGACATCCAGGACATCGTCGCCGAGGAGGTGCCGATCCTCCCGCTGTGGCAGGGCAAGCAGTACGTCGCCACCCGTGACGACATCACGGGCAGCGAGTACGCGATGAACTCCTCCTCCACGTTGCAGCTGTGGGAGCTCGGCCGCGGCGTGAGCGGCTGACCTCATGCCTGGAAGGCCCCCCGGGGATCACCCCGGGGGGCCTTCAGCTGCGTCCGCACGCTTTCGGAACTCCGGAGCTCCGGCCGGCCCGTGGACCGGGCCCCGACGGTGTTCGGTTCCGGGGACCCGCGGGGGCCGAGACGGCGGTACCGACACGGGAGGGCGCCCCCATCACAAGGAAGGGGGCGCCCTCCGCGCCGCCGGGAAACCCGTGAGCCGTCGCCCTACTGGGCGCCCGGACGCACCAACCCGCTCTCGTACGCGTACACCGCGGCCTGCACCCGGTCCCGCAGCCCCAGCTTGGTGAGCACATGGCCGACGTGCGTCTTCACCGTCGTCTCGCTGACGAACAGGTCGGCGGCGATCTCGGCGTTGGACAACCCGCGCGCCACCAGCTTCAGCACCTCCACCTCGCGCTCGGTGAGGGTGTGCAGGGTGTCCGGGACGGGCTCGTCCCCGGACGGCAGATGACCGGCGTACTTGTCCAGCAGCCGGCGTGTGATGCTCGGCGCGAGCATCGCCTCGCCCGCCGCGACCACCCGGATCGCCTGCACCAGCTCATGGGCGGGAGCGTCCTTGAGGAGGAAGCCGCTGGCACCGGCGCGCAGCGCCTCCACCACGTACTCGTCGAGGTCGAAGGTGGTCAGTACCAGCACCTTCGCCGGGCCGTCCCGCCCGGGGCCGGTGATCTGCCGGGTCGCCTCCACCCCGTCCATCCGCGGCATGCGGATGTCCATCAGCACCACATCGGGCTGCAGGGCACGCACCTGGTCGAGCGCCTGGAGGCCGTCTCCGGCCTCGCCGACGACCGCGATGTCCTGCTCGGCCTCCAGAATCATCCGGAAGCCCGTGCGCAGCAGCGGCTGGTCGTCGACCAGTAGGACGCGGATGGCCACGTGAGTCTCCTTCGCTAGTCCGGGCCCATTCTGCCCTGCTCGGCGTCACCCGATTCGGGCACCCCGACCGGTGCCGTGGGCGTCTGCCCGGAGTCGCCCCGCTCAGCCTCCGGCAGGCGTTCGCCGGCTGCCCGCACCGGCAGCGGATAGGGCGGGGGAGTGCCACCGAACTCGGGGCACAGGGCCTGGTGGTCGCACCAGCCGCACAACTTGGTGGGCCTCGGCCGCCAGTCACCCGAATCCGTGGCCCGGCGGATCGCCTCCCACAGCGCCAGCAGCTTCCGCTCGACACGCTCCAGATCCGCGAGCACGGGGTCGTACGTCATCACATCGCCGCTGCCCAGATATACGAGCTGCAGCCGGCGCGGGACGAGCCCCTTCAGCCGCCACACCACCAGGGCGTAGAACTTCATCTGGAACAGCGCGCCCTCGGCGTACTCGGGCCGGGGCGCCTTGCCCGTCTTGTAGTCGACGATCCGCACCTCGCCGGTGGGCGCCACGTCCACACGGTCGATGATCCCCCGCAGCTTGAGCCCGGAATCAAGCTCCGCCTCGACGAACAGCTCCCGCTCGGCGGGCTCCAGCCGGGTCGGGTCCTCCAGCGCGAACCAGCGCTCGACGAGCTGCTCCGCCTCACCGAGCCAGCGTGCCAGCCGCTCCCCGTCCGGATCGTCGGCGAACAGCTCCAGCACCTCCGGCCGGCTCTCCCGCAGCCGGTCCCACTGGCCGGGCACCAGCGACTTGGCGCGAGGAGCGGTCCGCTCTCCGGCCGGTACGTCGAAGAGCCTCTCCAGGACCGCATGCACCAGCGTCCCCCGGGTCGCCGCCTCGCTCGGCTTCTCCGGCAGCCTGTCGATCACCCGGAACCGGTAGAGCAGCGGGCACTGCATGAAATCACTGGCACGCGAGGGCGACAGCGACCCCGGGGGCACTGCGGCCTCGGCGGACGGCTCGGCGGTGCCGTCGGTGCTGGTTTCCATGACGACAGACCATACGGCCCGCCACCGACAGTGACACAGCCGTGCCGGGCGGGGCCCGCACCGTACCGGCGTCCCCCGGCCGCCCGCCGCCTCGAGGACCGGCCGGACCCCTTCCTGTGACGGGGGTGTATCCACGCGACGACGGGGGCAACTGAGGGGGTGCCGGGGCAGAACACCGAGCGACAGCCGCATACCATCGACCACAGGCCCTCCCACCCGGCACGACCGGGGCCGGGAAACGCTTCGATCGAGGGGACATCGTGGACGAGAGCGGCGGGAGCGGACACCCGCGCCCCGGCAACGAAGGGGCGAACGACCGCGAGGCGGCCCCCGCGGCGCGCACCGCCGACCCCGCACGCCCCGAACACGACCGGGACGGCATCCACAGCCCGGCCCCGGGGGACCCGCGCGAGCAGACCGCCGCGGCGTCCTCGTCCCACGGGCGGCCGCAGGAACCGTCCGCGCCCCAGGGGGAGAACGAGCACCGCACCCCGGCCGGAGCGGGCGACCACACCCGGCCGTACCCGGACGGGCCCGCGGTGCTCCACCGGTCCCCGGACCACTCCGACGGTCCAGGAACACCCGGGCCGCACGGCGACCGCGGGGACACCCCGCCCGCCGGCGACCACCCGGCCCCGGACGGCCCCGCGCACGCCCCCGACCAGGGACAGCCCACCGAGAGCGGCCCGACGTCCCCGCCCGAAGGTTCTGCGCGGCCCCGCGACCCCGCCGACACCCCGCCGACCGGACACCCCACGGCGCACGGTCCGGGCCGCAGCCTCGCCCACTCGGCACCCGACGGACCGGGAAGGCCGCCGCAGCGGCCCAAGGAACCGGGCGGCGGCATCCTCATGGGCCGGCCCTTCGGCGTCCCCGTCTACGTCGCCCCCAGCTGGTTCCTCGTCGCCGCCCTGATCACCTGGGTGTTCGGCGGCCAGCTCGACCGCGTACTGCCCCAACTCGGCGCCGCCCGCTACCTGGTCTCGCTGTTCTTCGCCGTCGCCTTCTACGCCTCCGTCCTCATCCACGAACTGGCCCACACCGTGGCGGCCCTGCGCTTCAAACTGCCGGTGCGGCGCATCCAGCTCCAGTTCTTCGGAGGTGTCTCCGAGATCGAGAAGGAGGCCGAGACCCCCGGCCGCGAGTTCGTCCTCGCCTTCGTCGGACCGCTGCTCTCCCTCGTCCTGGCCGGCGTCTTCTACCTGGCCATGCTGCCCGTCCGGCCCGGCACGGTCCCCGGCGTCCTGCTGGCCGGCCTCATGATCTCCAACCTCATCGTGGCCGTCTTCAACCTGCTGCCCGGTCTGCCCCTCGACGGCGGCCGCATGCTGCGCGCCGTCGTCTGGAAAATCACCGGCAGGCCCATGAGCGGCACCGTCGCCGCCGCCTGGGTCGGCCGCGCCCTCGCCATCGCCGTGCTCATCGGACTGCCGCTGCTCACCCAGTCCGGCGCCCTCGGCTCGAGGGCGGAGGACAACGTCGGCATGGACACCGTCACCGACGCCCTGCTCGCAGCCATCCTCGCCGCGATCATCTGGACCGGAGCCGGAAACAGCCTGCGCATGGCGCGACTGCGCGAGCACCTCCCCGAACTGCGCGCACGCTCACTCACCCGCCGCGCGGTGCCCGTCCAGGGCGACACCCCTCTGTCCGAGGCCCTGCGCCGTGCGAACGAGGTAGGAGCCCGGGCCCTGGTCGTCGTCGACGCCCACGGCCGTCCCCTCTCCCTCGTACGGGAGGCGGCCATCGTCGGCGTACCCGAGCACCGCCGCCCCTGGGTCCCGGTCAGCGGCCTCGCCCAGGAGCTGAACGACGGCATGCGCGTCTCCGCGGAACTCGCCGGCGAGGCCCTCCTGGACGTGCTGCGCGCCACCCCCGCCACCGAATACCTGGTCGTCGAGGACACCGGCGAGATCTACGGCGTCCTGTCCGCCGCCGACGTCGAGCGCGCCTTCGTCAAGGCGATGGCCCGGCCCAACTGACCCCTTCTCCGCCCAAGGCCCCTCACCGGCGGGTCCCGGGCCCACCCACACGTGGTCGGCGGCCTCCCCGGTGACCGGTAGGCTGGTCACATGTCCGAACCGACCGGTGCCGCCCGCCGTCGCGGGCCCTTCAAGGTCGGGGACCAGGTACAGCTGACCGACCCCAAGGGCCGCCACTACACGTTCACGCTCGAAGCGGGGAAGAACTTCCACACCCACAAGGGTTCCTTCCCGCACGACGAGCTGATCGGTGCTCCCGAGGGCAGCGTTGTCCGCACCACCGGGAACGTCGCCTACCTCGCGCTGCGCCCCCTGCTCCCCGACTACGTCCTGTCCATGCCCCGCGGGGCGGCAGTCGTCTATCCCAAGGACGCGGGGCAGATTCTCGCCTTCGCCGACATCTTCCCCGGCGCGCGCGTCGTGGAGGCGGGCGTCGGCTCCGGCTCCCTCAGCAGCTTCCTGCTGCGCGCCATCGGCGACCAGGGCATGCTGCACAGCTACGAGCGCCGCGCGGACTTCGCCGAGATCGCCCAGCAGAACGTGGAACGCTACTTCGGCGGCCCGCACCCCGCCTGGCAGCTCACCGTCGGCGACCTCCAGGACAACCTCAGCGACACCGACGTCGACCGCGTCATCCTCGACATGCTCGCCCCCTGGGAGTGCCTGGAAGCCGTCTCCAAGGCGCTCGTCCCCGGCGGCATCCTGTGCTGCTACGTGGCCACCACCACCCAGCTCGCCCGGACCGTCGAGTCCATCCGCGAGATCGGCTGCTTCAACGAGCCGACCTCATGGGAGACGATGATCCGCAACTGGCACATCGAAGGCCTGGCCGTGCGCCCCGACCACCGGATGATCGGCCACACCGGTTTCCTCCTCACCGCCCGCCGGCTCGCCGACGGCGTCGAGCCGCCCATGCGCCGCCGCCGGCCCGCCAAGGGCGCCTACGGCGAGGACTACGCAGGCCCCAACGCCGACGGAGGCGCCGGTCACTGACCCGCACTCCCGCCGCAGCCAACGGACGAGCGCCGTGGCCCAGTTCCCGCAGACATCGCGGAAACGGGCCACGGCGCTCGTCCGTTGAGGCCCCGCAGTACACCGGGAGTTGACGCGACGCCAGAAGTACCGCCCCCGCCGTTCCGCCTCGATGTGACGTGTGGCACGATGCGGTCCACCCCCACCGGCACAGCTCTCACAGGAGAAACTTCTCGCGTGCAGCACCCCGCCGTTCCGGAACTCGCTCACACCACCCCACGGCCCATCCACTGGGTCGCCACGGCCACCGCCGTCTCCGGCGTGATCGCCCTGTCATCCATGCTGCACCCCGGCTCCGCGACGGCGGCCCAGCCCCCGGGAGGGACCAAGGCGGCACAGGCCACCGCGGCAGCGCCGGACCCCGCCAAGGCCGACATCCCGCTCGACTGCGGCCCGGTCAAGCTCGTCGTCGTGAAGAAGGCCACCGGCGACCTCGACGGCGACGGCCGCCCCGAAACCGTCGTGGTGGCCCACTGCGACGCGAGCATGGGGACCCCGCCCGACGGCGTCTACGTCCTCACCCAGGCCGCGGGCACCACCGAACCCCGGGTGGTCGCCACCCTGGTCGACCCCAAGGACCGATCGACCGTCACCGACTTCGCCGTCCGTGACGCGGCGGTCACGGCGACCCTCCTCGGCTACTCCTCGCCCGACGTACCGAGTTGCTGCCCCGACGTGAAGACCCCCGCCCATTGGCAGTGGAAGGGCGGCGCGTTCGTCCGGTCCACGCCCTCCGGCGCACGGAGCGTGTGACGTCGCGCACCTCACCGCCGGCGCTCACCGCCGTGTGAGCGCCCGGCGGCGCGCAGGCGTCGGTACGGCGAACCCGATGTGAGGAATGAGACAGCGGATGACGCGGGGTGGCCGTGGGATCACTCCGCGTCAGGTCCGTAGATCTCCACGCTGTCCGAAATTCGACGTACATGGATGCAGTCGCCCGGGCACTCCCGCGCCGAGTCCACCACATCCGTGAGAAGTGGCAGCGGTACGGGCGTTGTGGCCCCTCTGGCCTGCAAAAGCTCGTCGTCCGGGCCCTTCACATAGGCCAGACCGTCGATGTCCAGCTCGAAGACCTCCGGAGCGTACTGGGCGCAGATACCGTCGCCGGTACACAGATCCTGGTCGATCCAGACCTCCAGCGCCTCGCCGTCCACTGCGGCCTGCTCCACGGTCATCTCCCCTGCCGTTTCCTGCGCAGAGCCCGGCCGCGGGAATCCGGCAGGCTCTGACGGGTGTTGAACACCGTGAGCCTACCTTCGGCGGCTTCCCAATCATGTTCGGTGGGTATTCCCCTGGCGTGAGGGAGAGCGCAAGGGTGAAGATCGGACACACCTCGACAGTCTTTGTGATCTAGGGGTTTCAATCGACACCCACCCAGGTAGGGTCTGGAAGCGTCCAGCTCCCCTTGGAGGAGGTGAGGACCGTGGCAGCCCACGACGACGACATGAACCGCGGCATCCGCCCGGGACGAGGGTCCGACGACCCGGCCGGGCAGATCGCCTACCTTGAGCAGGAGATCGCCGTCCTGCGACGCAAGCTCGCCGACTCTCCGCGACACACGAGGATTCTCGAAGAGCGGATCGTCGAACTGCAGACCAACCTGGCCGGCGTGTCCGCACAGAACGAGCGACTCGCCAACACGCTCCGTGAGGCCCGCGACCAGATCGTGGCCCTCAAGGAGGAGGTCGACCGGCTCGCACAGCCACCGGCCGGCTTCGGTGTGTTCCTGCAGGCGATCGAGGACGGCACGGCCGACATCTTCACCGGCGGCCGCAAGCTCCGCGTGAACGTCAGCCCCAGCGTGGAGCTCGACGAGCTCCGCCGCGGCCAGGAAGTGATGCTCAACGAAGCGCTCAACGTGGTCGAGGCCATGGAATACGAGCGGGTCGGGGACATCGTCACCCTCAAGGAAATCCTCGAGGACGGCGAGCGCGCCCTGGTGCTCGGGCACACCGACGAGGAGCGGGTGGTACGGCTCGCCGAGCCGCTGCTGGACGTCACCATCCGTCCCGGCGACGCCCTGCTGCTCGAACCGCGCTCGGGCTATGTCTACGAGGTCGTGCCCAAGAGCGAGGTCGAGGAACTCGTCCTCGAAGAGGTACCCGACATCGGCTACGAGCAGATCGGCGGTCTGGCCGGCCAGATCGAGGCCATCCGCGACGCGGTCGAGCTCCCGTACCTCTACCCCGACCTGTTCAAGGAGCACGAACTGCGGCCGCCCAAGGGCGTCCTGCTGTACGGGCCTCCCGGATGCGGAAAGACGCTCATCGCCAAGGCCGTGGCCAACTCACTGGCCAAGAAGGTCGCCGAAGTCACCGGCCAGGCGGCGGGCAAGAGCTTCTTCCTCAACATCAAGGGTCCCGAGCTGCTGAACAAGTACGTCGGCGAGACCGAACGACAGATCCGCCTCGTCTTCCAGCGTGCCCGTGAGAAGGCCAGCGAGGGCACCCCCGTCATCGTCTTCTTCGACGAGATGGAGTCCCTCTTCCGTACCCGTGGCTCCGGTGTCAGCTCGGACGTGGAGAACACCATCGTCCCTCAGCTGCTCGCCGAGATCGACGGTGTGGAAGGCCTGCAGAACGTGGTGGTCATCGGCGCCTCCAACCGCGAGGACATGATCGACCCCGCCATCCTGCGGCCCGGCCGCCTCGATGTGAAGATCAAGATCGAACGTCCGGACGCCGAAGCGGCCAAGGACATCTTCGGCAAGTACCTCACCGAGAGGCTTCCGCTGCACGGCGAGGACGTCGGCGAGCACGGAGGCGACAAGTCGGCCACCGTCCACGGCATGATCCAGACCGCCGTGGAGCAGATGTACGCCGAATCGGACGAGAACCGCTTCCTCGAGGTGACCTACGCCAACGGCGACAAGGAAGTCCTCTACTTCAAGGACTTCAATTCCGGCGCCATGATCGAGAACATCGTCGGCCGCGCCAAGAAGATGGCGATCAAGGACTTCCTGGAACACAACCAGAAGGGCCTGCGCGTCTCCCACCTCCTCCAGGCGTGTGTGGACGAGTTCAAGGAGAACGAGGACCTTCCCAACACCACCAACCCCGACGACTGGGCCCGGATCTCCGGAAAGAAGGGCGAACGGATCGTCTACATCCGTACCCTCATCACCGGAAAGCAGGGCGCGGACACCGGACGCTCCATCGACACGGTGGCGAACACCGGCCAGTACCTGTAAAAGGCCGGGGCGGCTGCGGGTGCCCTCACCGGGTGCCCGCAGCCGACTGCTTTTCCGGCACGGCTGGAGCAAGGCAATGACGCAAATGATCTCCCCACCAGCGCAAAGGCGTTCTAGGCTCTTCGTACCGCCGCGTCGCGCCGTGCGGGGACGGGCACCGCACGCGCACCGGAGCACCAGCGGTATCTGAGCGCCGCCCCCGACCGAGGGCGCCGCCGGGCAAGGAGGGCCGCATGACCGTACGGCGAGTAATGGGCATCGAGACGGAGTACGGCATCTCCGTCCCCGGGCACCCCAACGCCAATGCCATGCTCACCTCGTCCCAGATCGTCAACGCCTACGCGGCGGCGATGCACCGGGCCCGCCGGGCCCGCTGGGACTTCGAGGAGGAGAACCCGCTGCGGGACGCGCGAGGCTTCGACCTCGCGCGCGAGGCCGCCGACGCCAGCCAGCTCACCGACGAGGACATCGGCCTCGCCAACGTGATCCTCACCAACGGCGCACGGCTCTACGTCGACCACGCACACCCCGAGTACAGCGCGCCCGAGGTGACCAATCCCCGGGACGCCGTCCTCTGGGACAAGGCCGGCGAGCGGATCATGGCCGAGGCGGCCGAACGGGCCGCCCAGCTCCCCGGAGCCCAGCCGATCCACCTCTACAAGAACAACACCGACAACAAGGGCGCCTCCTACGGCACGCACGAGAACTACCTGATGAAGCGGGAGACCCCCTTCTCGGACATCGTGCGCCACCTCACGCCGTTCTTCGTCTCCCGCCAGGTCTTCGCCGGCGCGGGCCGCGTCGGCATCGGCCAGGACGGACACGAGCACGGGTTCCAGCTCAGTCAGCGCGCCGACTACTTCGAGGTCGAAGTGGGCCTCGAGACGACGCTGAAACGCCCCATCATCAACACCCGGGACGAACCCCACGCCGACGCGGAGAAATACCGCCGTCTGCACGTGATCATCGGCGACGCGAACCTCTCCGAGATCTCGACCTACCTCAAGCTCGGTACCACCGCGCTGGTCCTGTCGATGATCGAGGACGGCTTCATCGCCGTGGACCTGGCGGTCGACCAGCCGGTTCGCACCCTGCACCAGGTCTCCCACGACCCCACGCTCAAGCACCTCGTCACTCTCCGCAGCGGCCGGACACTCACCGCCGTCCAGCTCCAGATGGAGTACTACGAGCTGTCGCGCAAGTACGTGGAGGAGCGGTTCGGCGGCGACGCCGACGAACAGACCAGGGACGTCCTCACCCGTTGGGAGGACACCCTGAACCGGCTGGAGAGGGACCCCATGAGTCTCGCCGGCGAACTCGACTGGGTCGCCAAGCGGGAGCTCATGGAGGGCTACCGGCGCCGCGACAGCCTCGACTGGGACGCCGCGAGGCTCCACCTGGTCGACCTCCAGTACGCGGACGTACGCGCCGAGAAGGGCCTCTACAACCGTCTGGTGGCCCGGGGACGCATGAAGCGCCTCCTGGGCGAGGACGACGTCGAGCGGGCCCGTACGAAGCCGCCGGAGGACACCCGGGCCTACTTCCGCGGCCGGTGCCTCGAGCAGTACGCGGACGACGTCGCCGCCGCGTCCTGGGACTCGGTGATCTTCGACCTGCCGGGCAGGGACTCGCTACAGCGGGTGCCAACCCTGGAACCGCTTCGCGGAACGCGTAATCACGTCAAGGAACTCCTTGACCGATGCCGCACGGCCGAGGACCTGGTCAGGGTCCTGTCCGGGAGCTGACCGGGTACCCCCGGACGGTACCGGTCGGACGGGGTGGAGAACCCCATGGAAGGGAATCATCGAGGTGGCCCCCGTACGTTGGAGTAACTGCGGGGCCGATGTCAGACCGGGCTTGTAGGGTCTGATCATCACCGATCGGCAGAAATGCCGACCATGTCGGGCGAACTGAGCGGGGTGAGGGTTATGGCGACCAAGGACACCGGCGGCGGACAGCAGAAGGCCACGCGCTCCACGGAGGAGGTCGAGGAGCAGGCGCAGGACGCGCAGGGCTCCGAGGACCTCAAGGAGCGACAGGAGAAGCTGAGCGACGACGTGGACTCGGTTCTGGACGAGATCGACGATGTCCTGGAGGAGAATGCCGAGGACTTCGTGCGCTCCTTCGTGCAAAAAGGCGGGCAGTGAGCTCATTTTTCCTTCGAATCGAAGGTAAGTGGGGGGCTGACGTTGTCTGGAGACGAGGGCGTGAAGCGCTGCTCGCGGTGTCGGCAGCACAAGCCGCGAGCAGCGTTCGCGCGCAATAAGGCCATGCGTGACGGATTGCAGGCCTACTGCAGGGAGTGCGTGGCTGCGTACCACCAGCAGCGGCAGGTGGCCAAAGGGCGCAACATCCGACCGCGGGTGGACGCGCCCGAGGGGCACAAGTACTGCCGGACCTGCGGGGAGATCAAGCCTCACAGCGAGTGGCATCGCAATGCGACCGCGTCCGATGGTCTGTCCACGCGCTGCAAGGCGTGTCGAGCGGTTCAGGGGCGCGTGGGTCATCTGAAGCGCCACTACGGATTGACCCAGGCCGAGCGTGACGAGATGGTCGCGTCTCAAAGAGGACTCTGCGTGATCTGCCTGAAAGCTCCGGCTGTCCATGTGGATCACTGCCACGAGACGGGTAAGGTCCGTGGCGTACTGTGCTTCAACTGCAATTCGGCCATCGGCAAGTTGGGAGATGATCCCGACGCAGTTCGTCGGGCTGCCGCCTATCTGGAAGGAACTTCGTGGAAGCCAACCCTCGTAGCACCGGGCGTCTACCAGCTGCCTTCCTGACGCCCGGGTCGTCGTCCTTCATGGACTTCCTGTCGGACCACCAGCCGGAGATGCTGCCCGGCAAGCGGCAGCTGCCCCCCACCCAGGGCGTGATCGAGGCCCCGCACGGGACGACGATCGTGGCCGTCGCGTTCCCCGGCGGTGTGGTGCTCGCCGGTGACCGCAGGGCGACCATGGGCAATGTGATCGCGCAGCGGGACATCGAGAAGGTGTTCCCGGCGGACGAGTACTCGGCGGTGGGCATCGCCGGTACGGCGGGTCTCGCCGTGGAGATGGTGAAGCTGTTCCAGCTGGAGCTGGAGCATTTCGAGAAGGTCGAGGGTGCCCAGCTCTCCCTGGAGGGCAAGGCGAACCGCCTGTCGACCATGATCCGTTCCAACCTCGGCATGGCCATGCAGGGCCTGGCCGTGGTGCCGCTCTTCGCCGGTTATGACGTGGACCGGGAGAAGGGCCGTATTTTCTCGTACGACGTGACGGGCGGCCGCTCGGAGGAGCACGGGTTCGCGGCGACGGGCTCCGGCTCGATCTTCGCGCGCGGCGCCATGAAGAAGCTTTTCCGTGATGATCTGAACGAGGAGCAGGCGACCACCCTGGTTGTTCAGGCTTTGTACGACGCGGCAGACGACGACTCGGCGACCGGTGGTCCCGATGTCGCCCGCCGGATCTATCCGGTCGTCACTGTGATCACCGAGGACGGTTTCCGCAGGCTCACCGAGGACGAGGCGGGTGAGATCGCCCGGGCGGTGCTGCAGCGTCGTCTGGAGCAGCCGGACGGCCCCAGGGCCGCTCTGCTCTGACGCCTGACCCGGTGGTTTCCAAGGTGATCGAGTGACTTCGACAGGAAGGGACGGATAACCGGTGTCGACGCCGTTCTATGTCTCCCCCCAGCAGGCCATGGCCGACCGGGCGGAGTACGCCCGTAAGGGCATCGCGCGCGGCCGCAGTCTGGTCGTGATGCAGTACGCCGACGGCATCGTGTTCGTCGGTGAGAACCCGTCCCGGGCATTGCACAAGTTCAGCGAGATCTATGACCGGATCGGTTTTGCGGCCGCCGGCAAGTACAACGAGTACGAGAATCTGCGTATCGGCGGGGTCCGGTATGCGGACCTGCGGGGTTACACCTACGACCGTGACGATGTGACGGCCCGCGGCCTTGCCAACGTCTATGCGCAGACGCTGGGCACGATCTTCTCGAGTGCGGCGGAGAAGCCGTACGAGGTGGAGTTGGTGGTCGCCGAGGTGGGGGAGACCCCGGAGGGCGACCAGATCTACCGTCTGCCGCACGACGGGTCGATCGTGGACGAGCACGGCTCGGTCGCGGTGGGCGGTAACGCGGAGCAGATCAGCAGTTTCCTGGATCAGCGTCACCGTGAGGGCATGACGCTGGCGGAGGCGTTGAAGCTGGCCGTTCAGGCGCTGTCGCGTGACACGAACGGCAGTGAGCGGGAGATTCCCGCGGAGCGCCTGGAGGTCGCGCTTCTGGACCGTACGCGTCCGCAGAAGCGGAAGTTCAGGCGGATCGTGGGCCGTCAGCTGGCGCGGCTGCTGGAGGCGAACGGTGCGGCCACTGCCGCGGAGGCCGAGGACGTCGAGGGCGCCGAGGACGAGGAGTGATCGCCGGCGCCGCTCCGTGAGGGGTCGGCGCCCGGTTTCGACGCCGTGTGTCCCGGCCCGGAAGAGGGTCGGGGCACACGGCGTTCGTGGTCAGGGGCCCGGTGGCGCCGTGGAGCCGCGGACGACGAGTTCGACGGGGATGGCGTCCTGGGCGGGTGTGCGGCCCTCCAGGACGGCGAGGAGGGCCTGCATGCCGCGTTCGCCGAAGAGTTCGGCGTCGAGGCGGACGGTGGTCAGCTCGGGGTCGATGGCGGTGGCGAGTGCGAGGTCGTCGACTCCGGTGATGGAGAGGTCGTCGGGGATGCGCAGGCCGAGGCGCCGGGCGGCCTTGTAGGCGCCTGCGGCCAGGAGGTCGTCGTCGCAGACGATGGCGGTGGGGCGGGGGCCGGGGGCGGCCAGGGCGGATTCGGTGGCTGTGAGGGCGTCTTCGATGGAGATGGGCGCCCGGGTGCTGCCGAGGCTTGTGCCGGGTGCCTGGGCGAGGTGTGTGGCGAGGGAGCGGGCGCGGGTGTCGAAGGTCCAGGAGGGGATGCCGGCGGCGAGGTGGAGGAAGCGCCGGTGGCCGAGTGCGAGCAGGTGTTCGGCCACTTGGCGCAGGCCGTCGGCGATGTCGAGGTTGACGGTTGCGGCGCCGAGGCTTCCCCGGGGGTCGCTGTCGAGCATGACGAGGGGGAGCTGGTCGCCCCGGATGGCGCTGAGGGCTTCCGGGGCCATGGAGGAGGCGATGACACCGTCGAGGGCGGCCTGCGCGGAGTGGAAGGGGTCCTTGGCGGGGCCGACGCCTTCGGGTGAGGGGTAGAGGACCATGCCGAATCCGTGTTCGGCGGCGACGCGGGCGGCGCCCGTGTAGACGCCGGCGAAGAATTCGGTGGTGAGCGCCGGGACGACGAGCAGGACGGTGCGGGTGCGGCCGAGCCGGAGGTTGCGGGCGGCGAGGTTGGGGCGGTAGCCGAGTTCGCGCGCGGCTTCGCGGACCCGTTCGGCGGTGGTCTCGGAGACGCGCCCGCGCCATTTGCCGCCGAGGACGAGGGAGACGGCGGCCTGGGAGACTCCGGCGACCTGGGCGACATCGCGGCTGGTGGGGCGCGTGCTACCTGGTGCCACCGTGGGCCTGCTCTTTCGTCTGGACTCCTGGACAGCGCACATGGTACGTATGGCGGACGACGTTATACGTACAACCTCCCCAGTGGCCGACTGACCGACGGCGACGAGGCGCACAAGAAGGGACGGGGCATGGCCGCGGGATACCTGGAGATCCTCAGGGCGAGGCACGCCGCGCGTCTGCTCACCGGAACACTGGTGGGCCGGCTCCCGAACGCGACCGCGGCGATCGCCGTGGTGCTGTTCGTGCGGGCCGAGGGCGGCACCTACAGCTTCGCCGGCGCGCTCGCGGCGGTGTACGGGGTGGCGAACGCCGTGGGACAGCCGCTGTTGGGCCGACTGGTCGATCTGCACGGTCAGCCGCGTGTGCAGCTGCCGGCCGCGATCGTCTCGGGCCTCGCGATGGCCGGGTTCGCCCTGGCGGGTGTCGCGTCACCCGTACTGGCGTACGCGGCCATGATCGTCGCGGGGCTGTTCACACCGCCCCTGGAGGGCGGACTGCGGGCGCTGTGGCCGGTGGTGCTGCGCCGTGACGCTCAGGTGCCCACGGCATACGCGCTGGACGCCGTCGCCCAGGAGGTGATGTTCACCGTGGGCCCGCTGCTGGTGACCGCCTGCGTGGCGCTGTGGTCCGCCCGGGTGGCGCTCGTCGTGATCAACGTCATCGGGGTGCTGGGGGCACTCTCCGTGGTCGTGTCGCCGCCCTCGCGGGCGTGGCGTTCGGGGCCGCGCGAGGCGCACTGGCTCGGTGCCCTGCGCTCGCCGGGGCTGCTGGCGCTGCTCGGCGCGTTCCTGTTCGTGGGCATCGCGCTGGGCTCCATCACGGTGGCGGCGGTGTCGTACGCGGACGGTCACGGCGGTGACGGGGTGTACGGCTGGCTGATGGCCGCCCTGGGGCTGGGCGCCCTGGTCGGCGGGACGGCGTACGGGGTGCGGCAGTGGCCCGGTGCGCCGGAGCGGCGACTGCGTGTGCTCGTGGGGCTTCTGGCGGTGTGTTACCTGCCCCTGATGCTGATGCCGGGGGCGGTCGCCATGGTGCTGCTCACGGTGCTCGCCGGGGTCTTCCTGGCGCCGTGCATCGCCTGCGCGTTCATCATCGTCGACCGGCACGCACCGGGCGGCACGGTCACCGAGGCGTTCTCCTGGCTTGTCACGACGTTCACGGTGGGGGCGTCGGTCGGGACGGGCCTCGCGGGACCGGTCGTGCAGGCGGGTGGCGCCCTGTGGGGGTTCGCGGTGCCGGGTGCCGCCGGGGCCGTGTCCCTGCTGGTCCTCCTGGCGACGGGAGGGGTCCTCGCAGCTCCTGCCGGGGGTGCGGTGGTTGCGCCTTCACCGGAAAATGATCCAAACCGTGCCGTCGAACCCCGTTTCAGCTCGGGGGATCGGGCGTAATGTTCACTCATGGACCGCCGCATTTTCGGGCTGGAGAACGAGTACGGCGTCACGTGCACGTTCAGGGGACAGCGCCGTCTGTCGCCTGACGAGGTGGCGCGGTACCTCTTCCGCCGTGTCGTGTCATGGGGCCGTAGCAGCAATGTCTTTCTGCGGAACGGCGCCCGCCTGTATCTCGACGTGGGCTCACATCCGGAATACGCGACACCCGAATGTGACAACGTGATCGAACTGGTCACCCACGACAAGGCCGGCGAGCGCATTCTCGAGGGATTGCTGGTCGATGCCGAACGTCGTCTGCACGAGGAGGGAATCGCGGGCGACGTCTACCTCTTCAAGAACAACACCGACTCGGCCGGTAACTCCTACGGCTGTCACGAGAACTATCTGGTGGCGCGGCACGGAGAGTTCTCGCGGCTCGCGGACATCCTGATCCCGTTCCTGGTCACACGGCAGCTGCTGTGCGGGGCCGGGAAGGTGCTGCAGACCCCGCGCGGGGCCGTGTACTGCGTGAGCCAGCGTGCCGAGCACATCTGGGAGGGCGTCAGCTCGGCGACCACGCGCTCCCGGCCGATCATCAACACACGGGACGAGCCGCACGCGGACGCCGAGCGCTACCGCCGTCTGCATGTGATCGTCGGCGATTCGAACATGTCCGAGACGACCATGCTGCTCAAGGTCGGGGCCACGGACCTGGTGCTGCGCATGATCGAGGCGGGCACGGTGATGCGTGACCTCACCCTGGAGAACCCGATCCGGGCGATCCGCGAGGTCAGCCACGACATCACGGGCCGTCGCAAGGTGCGTCTGGCGAGCGGCCGGGAGGCCTCCGCCCTGGAGGTGCAGCGCGAGTACTACGAGAAGGCCGTGGACTTCTGCGAGCGCCGCGGGATCCGCACGGGCACGGTGGAGCAGGTCCTGGAGCTGTGGGGCCGCACCCTGGACGCGATCGAGTCCGAGGACCTGGACCGGATCGGTACCGAGATCGACTGGGTGATGAAGTACAAGCTCATCGAGCGGTACCGCGCCAAGCACAACATGACGATGTCGCATCCGCGGGTCGCCCAGATAGACCTCGCCTACCACGACATCCACCGTCGTCGCGGCCTGTACTACCTGCTGGAGAAGAAGGGTCAAGCCACTCGGATCTGCAACGACTTGAAGATCTTCGAGGGGAAGTCGGTTCCGCCGCAGACCACTCGGGCCCGGCTGCGCGGCGACTTCATCCGCAGGGCTCAGGAACAGCGACGTGATTTCACGGTGGACTGGGTGCATCTCAAGCTCAACGACCAGGCGCAGCGCACCGTGTTGTGCAAGGACCCGTTCCGTTCCGTGGACGACCGGGTGGAGAAGCTGATCGCCGGGATGTGAACGCGGGGTTCACACCTGTCGCCGTAACGCAACGCGGGCGCCGTACGTTTGCCGTACGGCGCCCTCGTCACACCGTAGAGTTGCGCGCACGCCATCAATCAAGATCGACCGATTACGAGGCCCCATCGTGCGCCGACGCTCACTCATCCTCGCCGCTCTGCCCGCAGGACTGGTCACGCTCGCCGGATGCGGCGACGGAAAGTCCGGCTCGGGCCAGGCGAGTGCAAGCCCGTCCCCCACGGCCACGGCCCCGTCGGCCGCCCCATCGCCCAAGATCGTCGACGGACCGCTGCCTGCCATCACGGCGGGTACCAAGTTCGGCGAGAAGCCGACGGTGGCCAAGGGCCCGGGCGCGCCGTCGAAGGACCTGGCGGTGAGGACGGCGATTCCGGGCACGGGCCAGACGGTCGCGGAGAACGACTACGTCCAGGTGCACTACCTGGGCCAGATCTGGGACACGGCGAAGGTCTTCGACAACTCCTACGACCGCAAGACGCCGCTGGTGATCCAGCTCGCCCAGGGCGGCATCATCGACGGCTGGCGCTATGCCCTGCAGGGCAAGAAGGTGGGCAGCCGGGTCGAGATGTCCGTGCCCCCGACCTGGGGCTACGGCCCGCAGGGCAACACCCAGGCGGGCATCAAGGGCACCGACACCCTGGTGTTCGTGGTGGACCTCCAGAACACGTTCAGCGGCAAGAGTTCGGCGAAGGGCAAGGTCGTCGCGCAGAACGACGCCAACCTGCCGAAGGTGGGCACCAACACCGACGGCAAGGCCCCGTCCATCGACGTGCCCAAGGTGAAGGCGCCGGCGGACCTGGTGGCGAACTACGTGATCGAGGGCGACGGCGAGGCGGTGGCCGCGGACAGCAGCGTGCTCGTGCAGTACAAGGGCGTGCTGTGGGAGGACGGCAAGGAGTTCGACTCGACGTACAGCCGCGGTCAGCTCGCCTCGTTCTCGCTGCAGCAGGTCGTCAAGGGCTGGGCACAGGGTCTGACGGGCAAGAAGGTGGGCAGCCGTGTGCTCGTCGTGATCCCGCCCAAGCTGGGATACGGCGACAACCCGCCCGCGGGCAGCAGCATCAAGAAGGACTCCACGCTGGTGTTCTCGGTGGACATCCTGGCGAAGATGTAACGCCCGCGGGGATATGAGAGTGTCGGAGGTGCCGCAATGGCCTCAACACCAATGAGCAGGAGTTTTTGACGTGAGCATCGAGAAGCCCGAGATCGACTTCCCGGGCGGCGAGCCCCCGGCGGACCTCGAGATCAAGGACATCTGGGAGGGTGACGGCCCGGAGGCCAAGGCGGGCGACACCGTCTCCGTCCACTACGTGGGCGTGGCCTTCTCCAGCGGTGAGGAGTTCGACGCGTCCTGGAACCGCGGCACGCCGCTGAAGTTCCAGCTCGGCGTGGGGCAGGTCATCCAGGGCTGGGACAAGGGCGTGCAGGGCATGAAGGTCGGCGGCCGCCGCCAGTTGACCATTCCTCCGCACCTCGCCTACGGCGACCGTGGCGCGGGTGGCCGGATCAAGCCCGGCGAGACGCTGATCTTCGTCTGCGACCTGGTCGCGGTCTGATCGGGACCCGCTGAGCGGAGGCCGGGTCACCGGCGCCGTCGCCGGACGCCCGGGAGGCCCGGCACGCGCGGTGGCGGTCCGGGCGCTGCGGCGCTCTCCCGCCCGGGTGCGAGGGCGGACGCGACACCGCAGGACCGGGTGCGGGCACGGACCCCGGCACCACCGGTCCGGGAGGCGCATCGGCGCCGCCGGTACCGGCCCGCGACCCGCCTCCGACGCGGGACGGGCCCGGACCGGGGGCGATACCGGATCCGACCGGAAACGATCACCTGGGGCCCATGCCTGTACGGGCATGGGCCCTCCGCTTTTGCCGGGGCACCTGCGAGAGGTACGGTCGTCGGTCGTAGGCATCATGGGGAGGCGAAGGGCGTCGATGGCCATTGCCAAGGCAGAGCGACTGATGAACCTGGCGCTGTGTCTGCTCGGGACGCGGCGGCCGCTCAGCAAGCGGGAGCTGCGCGAATCCATCGAGGCCTATGTCGAGTCCTTCGGGCCGGAGAAGGCGTCGGCGGGCTCCGACGACTCCTTCAACCGCATGTTCGAGCGTGACAAGGACGATCTGCGAGAACTCGGCCTGGTCATCGAGACCGTCGAGAACCTGGACGGCGAGGTCGGCTATCTCGCCCGCCGCGACAGCAACCGTCTTCCGCCCATCACGCTCGATGCGGAGGAGGCCGCCGCGCTGGGACTGGCCGCCAAGGTGTGGCAGCAGGCGCGGCTCGCGGGTGCCGCGAGCGGTGCGCTGCAGAAGCTGCGTGCCGCCGGCCTGCCCGAGGACGTGGACCCGTACGAGGCGCACGGGGCGCTGGAGCCGCGCATCCCCGTGCACGAGGCCGCCTTCGAGCCGTTGATGCTCGCCTGCCGCGACCGCCGCCCGGTCGTCTTCGACTACCGCAAGGCCACCGCGGCGCGTCCGGAGACGCGTCATGTCGAGCCCTGGGCGCTGGAGTGCTGGCGCGGCCACTGGTACATGGCCGGATGGGACCGCGACCGTGGTGCCGAGCGCGTCTTCCGGCTCTCCCGGATCACGGGCAAGGTCCGCAGCCGCGGCGGCGCCTTCACCGCCGAGGTGCCGGACGTCGTCACCGTCCGTGAGACCGTCGCCAGCTGGGCGGGGGAGACCGCCGACCGTTCGGCCCTGATCCGGCTGTGCACGGGTGCGGGGTACCCCCTTCGGGCGAAGGCCACCGCAGTGCGGGAACTCGGTGACGGTTGGGACGAGTTGGAGATTCCGTACGGGCACGGCCTCGACGCCTGGCTGGTGGAGTTCGGACCCGATGTCGTGGTCCTGGAGCCGGCGGAGCTGAGGGCCGACGTGGTGGACCGACTGCGCGCCGTGGCCAAGGGCTGAGGGGGAGGGGCACGAACGTGGCAGGCAAACCGGCCAGAACGGCGAACGCCATCGACCAGACCCGGCGGATGCTGTCGCTGGTGACCTATCTGCGGGAGCGTCCCGGCGCCCGCATCGAGGACGTCGCCCGGGCCTTCGGGATCACCGAGGACGAGCTCGTCTCGGACCTCGATGTGCTGCCGATGTGCGGGACCAGTTTCCGCGGCGGCGATCTGCTCGACATCGACACCGACGGCGAGCGCATCTGGTGGCACAATCCGGCCGCCCTCGGGGCGGACGCCGCCGAGCCGCTGCGGCTGGCGGCCGACGAGGCGACCGCACTGCTGGTCGCCGCCCGGGCCGTCGCCACCCTGCCGGGTCTGCGGGAGAGCGACCGCCAGGCCCTGCTGCGCGCCACCGCGAAGGTGGAGACCGCCGCAGGGGAGGCCGCGGGTGCCAGCTCCCGGCTCTCGGTCACCTTCGAGTCCGAGGGCGGCGTCTTCGCCGACGTCGACCGGGCCATCTCGGAGCGGCGCCGACTGTGGATCCGCTACTACTCGCCCGCCCGTGACGAGCTCACCGAGCGCGAGATCGACCCGATCCGCCTCGTCAGCGTGGGCCACACGTATGTGGAGGCGTGGTGCCGCCGCTCGGAGGCGCGCCGCACCTTCCGGCTCGACCGGGTCGCCGAGATCAGGATCCTCGACGAGCCGTCGGCACCGCCGGAGGTCGAGCTCCGTGACCTCTCCGAGGGGCTCGTCCAGCCCGCCGCCGAGGACCCCGAGGTGGTCGTCGAGGTCGGCCCGGCGGGTCGCTGGGTGGCCGAGTACTACCCGCACGACCGCGCGGATGAGCTTGCCGACGGCGGGCTGCGTATCACCTTGCGGACCCCGGATCCGGCGTCGCTGCGACGGCTGGCGCTGCGGCTCGGGCGCGACGGCCGGATCGTGTCGCCGCAGGACCTCGCGGACAACGCCCGCCGGGCGGCAGCCGAGGCGCTCGCGGCGTACGACGGGCCGGACACGGTCCAGGACGGGCTGTACGACAGGCAGGAGCAGGGGCTGTGAGCACGTCGGCGACGTCCGGTGGTGCGTCGGAGCAGTCGAACGCGTCGGGCGGTGTGCCGCAGACGCCCGATGAGCCGGAGATGTCGGTGCGCACGGCGTTCGCCGGCATGCGGCGGGTGGCCGACGTGGTGTTCAGGGCCGGCTGCCCGGACTGCAGGGGCCGCTTCGAACTGGGGGCGGGCGCGCTGCGGCTGGCCATCGGCGCCAGCAGCAAGACCACCTTCTACTCCTTCACCTGCCCCGAGTGCGGCGCCCTGGTCCGCAAGCCGGCGGGGGAGCGTGTTGTCGAGCTGCTCACCGGGGGCGGGGTGCGGACCCTGCGGCTGCACTCGACCCTCTAGGCTCGGCGTCATGTTCTGGCCGATGCTGGCGATCGCCCTGGGGTTCCTCGGGCTCGCCGTTCTGAGTGTGTTCGCCGTCCGCGTCTTCGTGGAGGCGGAGCGTCTCGGACGGCAGGTCTCGGAGTCCGCACGCCGGATCAACCGTGCCGCGGAGGACCTGGAGACGGCCGCCGCCGGCGCCGCACGGGCCGCCGACCGGATATGAAACAGGTGTGAGCCGTGCACGGTCCCCGGCGCCGCCCGGGCACCGTGCGGACGGACATCCGGGCCGCTCGGGCCGCTCACCGGCTGCTCCGCGATGCGAACGGAGCAGCCCCACGGCCGCGCAATGAGTCACCACAGCCTGTCTACTTACCACCCGGGACAGGTACTCTCTGATCGCGGGCCCGAGAATGAGGCGCGGTCCGCAGACCGGGAGTACGCCCAGGGATTGCTCCACGTTCACCCCTGAGCGTTACGATCGCTGGACGATGGTCGGACGCATGTCCGACTGATCGGACAGCAACCCCACCCCATGCCGCCTCGGTGAGAAGGTAAAGACTTATGTTCGGACGGCTCGGAGCTCCCGAGATCATTCTCATCCTCGTCGTCATCATCCTGCTGTTCGGCGCGAAGAAGCTTCCGGACATGGCCCGGTCCCTCGGCAAGTCCGCGCGCATTCTGAAGAGCGAGGCCAAGGCGATGAAGGACGACGGCAAGCCGTCCGCGCCGGCCGGTCCGCCGAACGACGAGGCCTCCGCGCAGCGCACCATCCAGGCCGCTCCCGGCGATGTGACCAGCTCCCGCCCGGTCACCGAGCCGACGGACACGACCCAGCGCTGACGCAGGGCCGGATGCCTCCGGCCCGCCGCATGAGATGAGGACGTGGGTTGCTCAAGCCTGCCCGCAAGGAGAAGGACCCCGAGGGGCGGATGCCCCTTGCGGAACACCTTCGTGAGCTTCGCAACCGGCTCGCGAAGGCGATGCTGGCCATCATCCTGGTCACGGTCGTCGCCGCCTTCTTCTACAACGACATCATCAACTACCTCACCAAGCCGATCCTCGACTCGGTCGGCTGCGGTAAGACGTTCGAGGAACTGGCGAGGTCGACCGAACACGCACAGCCCTGCGCGCGGATCACGATCAACGGCCTGCTCGCTCCCTTCACGCTCGCCCTCCAGGTCTCGCTGACGGCGGGCATCGTGTTCGCCTCGCCGGTCTGGCTGTACCAGCTGTGGGCGTTCGTGGCGCCCGGGCTGCACCGGCACGAGCGGAAGTACGCCTACGGCTTCGTGGGGACCGGCGTCCCGCTGTTCCTCGGCGGCGCCTACTTCGCGTACCGGGTGCTGCCCACCACCGCCAAGGTGCTCATCGACTTCACCCCGGGCGGGGTCGACAACCTGCTGCCGCTGGACGACCTGCTCCAGCTCGTCACGCGCATGGTGGTCGTCTTCGGTCTGTCCTTCGAGCTGCCCCTGCTGCTGATCATGCTCAACATGACCGGGATGATCACCGGCAAGCGCATGCTCGGCTGGTGGCGCGCCATGATCCTGGGCATCACGGTCTTCGCGGCCGTCGCCACCCCGAGCACCGACCCGCTGTCGATGCTCGCGCTGGCCGGCCCGATCTGGGTGCTGTACTTCGCCGCGGTCGCCTTCTCGCTGATCAACGACCGGCGCAGGCGGCTGCGCGACTCCTCGGGACCGGACGACGACGAGGCCTCCGACCTGGACCTGACCCCCGAGGACATCGGCGAGGCCGAGTCGGTGTCGGCAGGCGGCGCACCGACGGAGCCGGGTACGGACCGGGTCAACGGCTACGACGACGTCACCTGATCCGACCGGCGCCCCGGGCGCCTTGACGGACCGTCCCACGGGCCCCACCGAGTACAACGGTGGGGCCCGTCGCCGTCGGCGTCACGGCCAGGGGCCTTGTTCCGGATAATGATCGTCCTGTTGTCAGCGACGCCCGGTACGCTCGAAAGTACGATGACAGAGGACCTCTCACCGGCCGAGCGCTACGCCGCAGCCCGCCAGCGGGCTGCCGAGCAGGCCACCGCCCTCGCCTCCTTCCGCGAGATGTACGACTTCGGTCTCGACCCCTTCCAGATCGAGGCCTGTCAGGCACTCGAGGCCGGCAAGGGCGTACTGGTGGCCGCACCCACCGGCTCCGGCAAGACGATCGTCGGCGAGTTCGCCGTCCACCTCGCCCTGAAGCAGGGCAAGAAGTGCTTCTACACGACACCCATCAAGGCGCTGTCGAACCAGAAGTACTCCGATCTGAGCCGCCGCTACGGCGCGGCCAAGGTCGGCCTCCTGACCGGCGACAACAGCGTCAACGCGGACGCCCCGATCGTCGTCATGACCACCGAGGTCCTGCGGAACATGCTCTACGCGGGCTCGCAGACCCTCCTCGGCCTCGGTCATGTGGTCATGGACGAGGTGCACTACCTCTCCGACCGCTTCCGCGGCGCCGTCTGGGAGGAAGTGATCATCCACCTGCCCGCGTCGGTGACCCTGGTGTCCCTGTCGGCGACCGTGTCCAACGCCGAGGAGTTCGGCGACTGGCTCGACACCGTCCGCGGGGACACCGAGGTGATCGTCTCCGAGCACCGGCCCGTACCGCTGTTCCAGCATGTGCTGGCCGGCCGCCGGATGTACGACCTGTTCGAGGAGGGGGAGGGCCACAAGAAGGCCGTCAACCCCGATCTGGCGCGCCTCGCCCGCACGGAGGCCACCCGCCCGTCCTACACGGACCGCAGACGCGGCCGTGCCATGCGCGAGGCCGACCGTGAGCGGGAGCGCAGACAGCGCGCCCGGGTGTGGACTCCGGGCAGACCCGAGGTCATCGAGCGCCTCGACTCCGAGGGCCTGCTGCCCGCCATCACCTTCATCTTCAGCCGGGCCGCCTGCCAGGCCGCCGTCGAGCAGTGCCTGTACGCGGGACTGCGGCTCAACAACGAGGAGGAGCGCGAGCAGGTGCGCGCCCTGGTCGAGGAGCGCACCGCCTCGATCCCGCCCGAGGACCTGCACGTCCTCGGCTACTACGAATGGCTGGAGGGCCTGGAGCGCGGCATCGCCGCCCACCACGCGGGCATGCTCCCGACGTTCAAGGAAGTCGTCGAGGAACTCTTTGTCCGCGGCCTGGTGAAGGCCGTGTTCGCCACCGAGACCCTGGCGCTCGGCATCAACATGCCGGCGCGCTCGGTGGTGCTGGAGAAGCTCGTCAAGTGGAACGGCGAGCAGCACGCCGACATCACCCCCGGTGAGTACACCCAGTTGACCGGCCGTGCGGGCCGGCGCGGCATCGACATCGAGGGCCACGCGGTGGTGCTGTGGCAGCGCGGCATGAACCCCGAGCACCTCGCCGGCCTCGCGGGCACGCGCACCTACCCGCTGCGCTCCAGCTTCAAGCCGTCGTACAACATGGCCGTGAACCTGGTCGAGCAGTTCGGCCGGCACCGCTCGCGTGAACTCCTCGAGACGTCCTTCGCGCAGTTCCAGGCCGACAAGTCGGTCGTGGGCATCTCCCGTCAGGTCCAGCGCAACGAGGAAGGACTCGCGGGTTATCAGGAGTCGATGACCTGCCACCTCGGAGACTTCGAGGAGTACGCCCGGTTGCGCCGCGAGCTCAAGGACCGCGAGACGGAGCTGGCGCGGCAGGGCGCGGTGGAGCGCCGTGCGGAGGCCGCCGTGGCCCTGGAGAAGCTCAGGCCCGGTGACGTCATCCACGTCCCCACCGGCAAGTACGCCGGTCTCGCCCTCGTCCTCGACCCCGGCCTGCCCGCCGGCCGCTCCAACGGCCACCGCGGCTTCGAACAGCACGACGGCCCGCGTCCTTTGGTGCTGACCGTTGAACGGCAGGTCAAACGGCTGGCGGCCATGGACTTCCCGGTGCCCGTCGAGCCGCTGGAGCGGATGCGCATCCCCAAGTCGTTCAACCCGCGCTCGCCGCAGTCCCGTCGCGACCTGGCCTCCGCCCTGCGCAGCAAGGCCGGGCACATCCCGCCCGAGCGGCACCGCAAGAGGCGCGCCGCGGCCGCAGACGACCGCGAGATCGCCCGGCTGCGCACGGCTCTGCGCGCCCACCCCTGCCACGGCTGCAACGATCGTGAGGACCACGCTCGTTGGGCCGAGCGGTACCACCGGTTGATGCGGGACACCTCCCAGCTCGAGCGCCGTATCGAGGGCCGTACGAACACCATCGCCCGCACCTTCGACCGTATCGTCGCGCTGCTGACCGAGATGGACTACCTGCGCGGCGACGAGGTGACCGAACACGGAAAGCGCCTGGCGCGGCTCTACGGCGAACTGGACCTGCTGGCGAGCGAATGCCTGCGGGAGGGCGTCTGGGAGGGGCTCGCCCCGGCCGAACTGGCCGCGTGTGCTTCGGCCCTGGTCTACGAGTCCCGGATGGCCGACGACGCGATGGCGCCGAAGCTGCCGTCGGGCAGGGCCAAGGCCGCGCTCGCCGAGATGGTGCGCATCTGGGGGCGGCTCGACGGCCTGGAGGAGGAGTTCCGGATCACCCAGACCGAGGGTGTCGGCCAGCGCGAGCCGGACCTGGGCTTCGCCTGGGCCGCGTACATGTGGGCCAGCGGCAAGGGTCTGGACGAGGTACTGCGCGAGGCCGAGATGCCGGCCGGCGACTTCGTCCGCTGGTGCAAGCAGGTCATCGACGTCCTCGGCCAGATCGCGGCGGCCGCCCCCGCCGAGAGCTCGACCCTTGCCAGGAACGCGCGCAAGGCCGTGGACGGGCTGCTGAGGGGCGTCGTGGCATACTCGTCGGTGGGGTGACGCTCGCACAGACCTGAGCGCCCGCGGCGGCGGACGGCTCGGCGGCTCCCGTGGGCTGCCGGGCCTACCGTACCGACGCTGCGGCGCCGCCTCCCTCGGCGACGGAGGCGCTCCCAGGGATCGCCCCTGCCGATGCGAAGTCCCGAGCGCGTTGTCCGGCCGGTCCGGCGGGTGTTCCGGCAGATGACCGACGGCTCCTCAAGTCGCCTGCACGGCCTGGGACTTCACCCGCCGGTGCGACTTGTTTCGTACGCCAGTGCGCCATGACGCACTGTGTTCGAACGGTGCCGTAGCGTGTAAATCAGCCGAGCGTACTCCTGGCCCATGGGCATTTCAGGTGCTTGCCGAAGATGACACGGCGATGATCCGCCCGGATTAGGCTCGCCCGCGGCGCACCGACTTGAGATGCATTCGTGCGCTTGTTCTTAAGCATCATGAAGAGGCGGTTTTGTTCGGATTTGATCCGGCGACCATCCCGCCTCTCCTCCCCAGCATCCGCGAACCAGCCGATTCGTCTCAGAGGGCATACATGGTGAGTGTTCAATCGCCTCCCGGTGGCCGTGAACTTCTCTACACGCGCGAGCTGTTGGTGCCCGCCGTGCTGACGGCGGCGGTGACCGGGGCCGCCGCCGCGGTGGTGCCGGACCAGTTCCGGATCGCCGTCGGCTGGTGCGGAGCCGTCGCCACCGTCCTGGTGACCGCCGTCGCGGCCGTGGCGGCCCGCCGCGGCCGTACCCTCCGTGCCCTGCGCGCCGACTTCGCCCGGCGCAACGCGTACCTGGAGCAGCGCATCGCCTCCCAGGACGAGGACATCGAGTACTTCCGCGCCGAGGTGCTGCCCCGGACGCTCAGCAGCCTGCGCGGCGGCGTCTCCCCCGCGGAGGTCATCCGCACGGTCGTCGACGCCCATCCCCGGTTCCGCGAACTGCCTCGAC
>Ga0102590_1001450_pt1 | contig 35756 bp, 33 predicted proteins | sample AraplaMF_Col_mMF_FD_76859 | JGI IMG/M metagenome (GOLD analysis project Ga0102590, IMG submission 76859) | Arabidopsis root microbial communities from the University of North Carolina, USA - plate scrape MF_Col_mMF | ecosystem: Host-associated > Plants > Roots > Endosphere | place: USA... | reverse complement strand
CCGGGTGGCACGACTGCTGTCCACCGGGCAGGACGTCGTGATCATGCAAGGCGAGGCGCTGCTCCCCTGGAGGGTGCGATCCGCGGCAGTGCCGGGCCCGGCACCACGGCACTGAACGTGATCACCGGACCGTACGGGCAGACGTTCGGGGACTGGCTGCGGGACTGCGGCGCCACGGTGCACGACCTCGCCGTCCCGTTCCACACCGCGGCCACGGCGGCGCAGGTCCGTGAGGCGCTCGCCGAGCACCCGGAGATCGACTTCGTCTCCCTGGTGCACGCCGAGGCCGCAACCGGAAACACGAACCCGGTGGCGGAGATCGGCGCGGTGGTTCGGGAGCACGGCGCACTGTTCTATCTGGACGCGGTCGCCTCGATCGGCGCCGAGCCGGTGCTGCCGGACGCATGGGGCGTGGACCTGTGCGTGATCGGGGCCCAGAAGGCGATGGGCGGACCGGCCGGCGTCTCGGCGGTGTCCGTGAGCCGGCGCGCCTGGACCCGGATGGCGGCCAACCCGCGGGCTCCGCGCCGGTCGTACCTCTCGCTCCTGGACTGGAAGGAGCGCTGGATCGACGCCGGCCGCAAGGCGCTGCTCCACGCCCCGGCGCAGTTGGAGATGCTGGCGCTGGAGGCATGTCTGGAGCGGATCGAGAACGCGGGCCTGGACGCCGTGATCGCCCGGCACCGGTCCGCCGCCGCGGCGACGCGGGCGGGCGTGCTCGCCCTCGGCGGGGGCCTGGAGCCCTATGTGCTCGAGGCCGCGGAGGCGGCGCCCGTCGCCACGACCCTGCGGAGCCCCTCCGGTGTGGTCGCGGCCGAACTGGTCGCCAAGGCCCTGGAGTCGGGCCCCGCACTGCCGCTCTCCGCGGGTGGGGGTGCGCTGGCGAAGGAGATGATCAGGGTCAACCACTACGGGGCCGACGCGACCCCCGAGGTCGTCCGGGAGAGCCTGACCGCCCTGGGCACCGCGCTCGGCGACTTCGGGGCCGTCGTGGACACCGCGGCCGCCCGCGGGGCGGCCGACCGGGCGTGGGGCTGAACGAGGGCGCGCCGCGGGGGCCCCGGCGGTATGACCGGTGCCTGAAATCGGCATTGCTTTCCAGGCCCCTTCCGCGTAATTATCGAATTCCCCTCAGGGCAGCTGCCCATATTCGCCTGCCCGCTTTCTTCTGACCTAAACAACAAGATTCCGCGAACACCAACCGGATTATTCCGGGCAGATCTCGCGAGGGTTGCAGTGATGTGACCGACTCCACACTGCGCCCCTTTTGTGCGGTATTTATCGGGCGTAGTCAGACAATTTTTCCACGCCTCGGTGGTCACTCACGCCCGCGTGATAACACAGGTGACATGCTTCCGTAACCCCTTTCGGCGATGCAATTTTGAATTTCCGTGGGTAAATTCCATCGACATGACCGCCGCACAAGCAGACCTGCAAGCGGAATTCCTGGAAATGCCGGAGGGGCTGCGGATCGACCGTCCGGAGGTGGCGGACGGTGCCGCACTCTGGCGCATCGCCAAGGACTCCGGAACCCTCGACCTGAACTCCTCCTACAGCTACCTGCTGTGGTGCCGTGACTTCGCCGGCACCTCGGCGGTGGTGCGCGCCGGCTCCGACGGTCGTCCCGTCGGATTCCTCACCGCGTACCTCAGGCCCGACCGCCCGCACACCCTCCTGGTGTGGCAGGTGGCCGTGGACTCCGCCCACCGCGGGCAGGGCCTCGCGGCGCGACTGCTCGACGCGGTCACGGCACGGGCCGCCAAGGAGCACGCCGTGACCACGGTCGAGACGACGATCACCCCCGGCAACACCGCCTCCGAGCGCCTGTTCAAGACGTACGCGCGACGCCATGGCGCGGCCGTGGAACGCGAGGTCCTCTTCGACGCCCGTCAGTTCCCCGACGGACCGCACGACCCCGAGGTCCTCTACCGCATCGGCCCCCTCGCCTTCTGACCTGCACGCACTTCTCCCCTCCCCCACGCATCGAGGAGCGTTTTCGCCGTGACCATCACCCAGCCCGACCTCAGCGTCTTCGAGACCCTGGAGTCGGAGGTGCGCAGCTACTGCCGCGGCTGGCCCACCGTCTTCGACCGCGCGCAGGGCAGCCGCCTCTACGACGAGGACGGCCACGAGTACCTCGACTTCTTCGCCGGCGCCGGTTCCCTCAACTACGGGCACAACAACCCCGTCCTGAAACGGGCGTTGATCGACTACCTGGAGCGGGACGGCATCACCCACGGGCTGGACATGTCGACCACGGCCAAGCGTTCCTTCCTGCGGACGTTCCAGGACCTCGTGCTGCGGCCGCGGGATCTGCCGTACAAGGTGATGTTCCCGGGCCCCACCGGTACCAACGCCGTCGAGTCCGCTCTCAAGCTGGCCCGCAAGGTGAAGGGCCGCGAGGCCATCGTGTCCTTCACCAACGCCTTCCACGGCATGTCCCTGGGCTCTCTCGCCGTCACCGGCAACGCCTTCAAGCGCGCCGGTGCCGGGATTCCGCTCGTCCACGGGACGCCCATGCCCTTCGACCACTACCTGGACGGGCAGGTCCCGGACTTCCTGTGGTTCGAGCGGCTCCTGGAGGACCAGGGGTCGGGACTCAACCGGCCCGCCGCCGTCATCGTGGAGACCGTGCAGGGCGAGGGCGGCATCAATGTCGCCCGCGCCGAGTGGCTGCGGCGGCTCGCCGATCTGTGCGCACGCCGCGACATGCTGCTGATCGTCGACGACATCCAGATGGGCTGCGGCCGTACCGGCGCCTTCTTCTCGTTCGAGGAGGCCGGGATCGTGCCCGACATCGTCACCGTGTCCAAGTCCATCAGCGGCTACGGACTGCCGATGTCGCTGTGCCTGTTCAAGCCCGAGCTCGACATCTGGGAGCCGGGCGAGCACAACGGCACCTTCCGCGGCAACAATCCCGCGTTCGTCACGGCCACCGCCGCACTGGAGACCTACTGGACCGACGGGTCCGCCATGGAGAAGCAGACCCGCACGCGCGGCGAGCAGATCGAGCAGGAGCTGATCTCGATCACCGAGGAGAACCTCGCCGACATCAAGGAGTACCGCGGACGCGGGCTGGTCTGGGGACTGGAGTTCCACGACAAGGAACGTGCCGGACGTGTCGCCCACCGTGCCTTCGAGCTCGGGCTGCTGGTGGAGACCTCCGGCCCCGAGAGCGAGGTCGTCAAACTGCTCCCCGCCCTCACCGTCACCCCCGACGAGCTGGACGAGGGCCTCAGCACCCTCGCCCGGGCCGTCCGCGAGACCGTCTGAACAACCCCCAGAAGGAGGCACGCACCACCGTGATCGTCCGTTCGTTCAAGGAGATCGAAGGCACCGACCGGCACATCAAGTCGGCGTCCGGCACCTGGGAGAGCAAGCGCATCGTCCTGGCCAGGGAGAAGGTCGGCTTCTCCCTCCACGAGACGATCCTGTACGCGGGCACGGAGACGTCCATGTGGTATGCGAACCACATCGAGGCCGTCGTCTGTGTCGAGGGCGAGGCCGAACTGACCGACCAGGAGACCGGGAAGGCGTACACCATCACTCCCGGGACCATGTACCTCCTGGACGGGCACGAGCGGCACACGCTGCGGGTGAAGAAGGACTTCCGCTGCATCTGCGTCTTCAACCCGCCCGTGACCGGCCGGGAGGACCACGACGAGAACGGCGTCTACCCGCTGCTCACCGAGGAGGTGTGAAGCACATGACCACCGTCACCGATCTCTACCCGAGCCGGGGCGCGACCGAGGTGTCCGTCCCCCGGCAGGACCCGGTCGTCTGGGGCGCTCCCGGAACGCCGGGGCCGGTCTCCGTGGATGACCTCCAGGCGTACGAGCGCGACGGCTTCCTCTCCATCGACCAGCTCATCGGTCAGGACGAGGTCGCTGTGTACCAGCAGGAGTTGGAGCGGCTCGTCAGCGACCCGCGGATCCGCGCCGACGAACGTTCGATCGTGGAGCCGAAGTCCAAGGAGATCCGGTCCGTCTTCGAGGTCCACAGGATCAGCGAGGTCTTCGCGAAGCTCGTCCGCGACGAGCGCGTCGTCGGGCGGGCGCGGCAGATCCTCGGCTCGGACGTGTACGTCCACCAGTCGCGGATCAACGTCAAGCCGGGGTTCGGGGCCAGTGGCTTCTACTGGCACTCCGACTTCGAGACCTGGCACGCCGAGGACGGACTGCCGAACATGCGGACGGTGTCCGTCTCGATCGCCCTGACCGAGAACCACGACACCAACGGCGGCCTCATGATCATGCCGCGGTCGCACCGGACGTTCCTCGGCTGCGCCGGGGCCACGCCCGAGGACAACTACAAGAAGTCGCTGCAGATGCAGGACGCGGGCACGCCGTCCGACGAGGCGCTGACCGCGATGGCGGGCGAGTACGGCATCCGCCTGTTCACCGGGAAGGCCGGCTCGGCGACCTGGTTCGACTGCAACTGCATGCACGGGTCGGGCGACAACATCACACCGTTCCCGCGCAGCAACGTCTTCATCGTGTTCAACAGCGTGGAGAACAGGGCGGTGGAACCGTTCGCGGCGCCGGTCCGGCGTCCGGAGTTCATCGGGGCGCGGGACTTCACCCCCGTGCGGTGACCGCACCGTGACCGCCGGGCCGGGGCCTCCTCGTGTGGGACATGAGGACCCGGCCCGGTTCTGTTCAGCGGGACAGCGCATCCAGCAGGCGGTCGACGTCCGCGGGCGTGTTGTACAGATGGAAGGCGGCCCGCAGATGGCCCGCCCGGTCGGAGACCTCGAGCCCCGCGTCGCTCAACCCGCCCTGCCGGTGGCCGAGTCCGGGAACGGACACGATCGGCGAACCCGGCGCGGGGACCGGCTCGTGGCCGAGGTCACCGAGGCCCGCGCGGAAGCGGTCGGCGAGGGCGAGGTCGTGCGCGCGGACGGCCTCCACGCCGAGTTCCTCGAGCAGTTCGAGAGAGCGGCGGGCGCCCGCGTAGGAGAGCAGCGCGGGACTCTCGTCGAAGCGGCGTGCCGAACGGGCGAGTTCCTCGACGGGGCCGTAGCAGCTGTCCCAGGGCCGCTCGCCCGCGACCCAGCCGGCGAACAGCGGGGGGATGCCGCCGAGATCCTCAGGGACGACCAGGAACGCCACGCCCCGCGGGCAGAACAGCCACTTGAAGGCGACGGCCGCGACATAGTCGTGGGCGTCCGCGTCGAGGTCCAGCCAGCCGAGGGCCTGCGACGCGTCGATGTACGTGCGCGCCCCGTGCTCCCGCGCGGCGGCACGGATCGCGGGCAGGTCGGCCACGCGTCCGTCGGCGGACTGGGCGGCGCTCACCGCCACGAGCGCGGTGCCCGGGCGCACCGAATCGGCGAGACGCTCCAGCGGCACGGCGCGCACCTTCAGGTCCCCGCGCATGTGGAAGGGGTTCACCACGGAGCTGAAGTCGGCCTCGGCGGTCAGGACTTCGGCGCCCTCGGGCAGCGAGGCGGCGATCAGTCCGGTGTAGGTGGCCACCGAGGACCCGGCCGCCACCCGGCTCGCCGGAACACGGGTCAGCCGGGCGAACGAGGCCCGGGCCGCCTCCACGTCGGCGAACATGTCGGTGGGCTGCCCCGCGGCGACCGACTCCACGGCCGTCCGCAGGGCGTGCACGGCGCGGGAGGGCAGCAGCCCGACCGCGGCGGTGTTCAGATATGTGTTCTTCGGGGCGAACTCGGCACGGACGAGGCTCTCGAAGGTCTCCATGGGACCACTGTGCGGCCCCATGAAGTCACAGTCCATTGCCGATGTGTACGTGGTGTCCTCAAGCAACGCTTATACATCCGCGCCGAGCTGCCGCTTCTCAGTTCTGCGGGACCGCGCACCCGTCCGGGCCGCAGGCCTCCGCGCCGCCGTCCTCGATCAGCTTCAGCGGCGGGCGCTCGCCCCAGGCCTGGGTCAGCGCCTGGGTGAAGACCTCCGCGGGCTGCGCGCCGGAGACGCCGTACTTCCGGTCGAGCACGAAGAACGGCACACCGTTCGCGCCCAGCTCGGCCGCCTCCCGCTCGTCCGCGCGCACGGCGTCGGCGTACGCGGCCGGGTCGGCGAGGACCGTGCGGACCGCCTCGGCGTCGAGTCCGGCTTCCACGGCAAGCTCCACCAGCCGCTCGTCGCCCTCGGTGAAGAGGGACCGCTCCTCGGCGAAGTTCGCCCGGTACAGGATCTGGATCAGCCGGTCCTGCCTGCCCTGCTCCTTGGCGAAGTGGAGCAGGCGGTGCATGTCGAAGGTGTTGCCGTGGTCGCGGCCCTGGGTGCGGTAGTCCAGACCCTCGGCGGCGGCCTGCGTGCCGAGGTTCTTCTCGCCGGCCTGTGCCTGCGCCTCGCTCATCCCGTACTTCTTGGCGAGCATCGTGAGAACCGGCTGGACGTCGTCCTTGGCACGGTGCGGATCCAGCTCGAAGGAGCGGTGCACCACCTCGACCTGATCGCGGTGCGGGAAGGCCCCGAGCGCCTTCTCGAAGCGGGCCTTGCCCACGTAGCACCACGGGCAGGCGATGTCGCTCCAGATCTCCACGCGCATGTCTTCGGCTTCTCTCCAGTTCGCACGGTACGGAGACTCCCTCCGTGACCTGTGTGAACGTTCAAGCGATTCCCTTCATTCCCGTGGAACCGCGTACCGGAGGACGAGGTGGTGATCCCCGTCGACGGGCGGGTTCTCCGGGTCCGGGACCCATCCGAGGCGGGTGTAGAAGGCCTGGGCGCGCCGGTTGTCCACGTGCACGTCGAGGACGGCGCTCCGTTTGCCGTCGGCCTGCCACTGCTCCACACAGGCCGCGTGCAGCACGGAGCCGACGCCCCGACGCCAGTGCCCGGGGTCGACGTGGAACTGGAAGAGCTTCACGGTGTCCTGCGGCGTACCGGGCGGCGTACGGAAGGACGCGACGGCGACGATGCCGCCGCGTTCGACGACACACATCACCTGCCCGTCGGGCCGCTCGAGGGCACCTCGCCAGGCGGCGAGCCAGTCGGTGCCGTCCTGCGGCGGCCCGTCGGGGTAGTAGGTCGCCCGGGCTCGGGCGTGCAGATCGGCGACGGCTCGTACCTCGGCGGGCAGAGCGGTTCGGATCACCCGGTCCCCGGCCACACGGTCTCTGATCATGCAACCAGGGACGTGGACGCGTCCGGGCCGGTTCCAGGTCCGCGGCAGCGGCGGCGCGCTTCAGCTCCCGTCTCTCAGGTCCTGGGGCCAGTTCGCACGGAATTCGATGCCCTCGTACGTCACCACGCACCCCTCCCCCATGGGCGACTGGGTCATGAAGCCCACGAGCGCCGCCCCCGTCTCCTTCTCGTCGCCCAGGGTGAACAGGCGCACGAACGTCCAGCGCTCGCCGTCACGAGAAGCGTGGAAGGCGAAGGCCCGGCCGGTGCGGCTGACCCGGAGCCACACCGAACTCCCCTCCACGGTGAAGGAGTTCGCGTCGTCGGAGTGGCCGCGGGTGACCACCGTGCAGACGGTGGGCACGTCCGGCGAGTACTCCAGGCAGAGCTTGGCCCAGGCCCGTTCGCCGACATGGACGTAGAGCACTCCGGCGTCGAAGGACGCGTTGAAGCCGACGGTCACCCTGGCGATCAGCTGGAAGTCGCCCTCGGGCGCGCCCAGGAGCCGGGGAGCGTCCGAGGCCGGTTCCAGAGCCTCGCCCGTGGGCGGAACGAATCGATCCTGCCGGGCACCCGACCAGCCGGTGAGCACCCCGTCCTCGTACGACCAGTGACCGTCGGGCCCGTACGTACGCAGGGAGAACGGGAGTTCGGGAAGTTCAACGTCCATTGACGAAGTCTCTCAGGCACGCTCCGGAGCGGCGCGGGGAACCCCGCCATCCACCACGAAAGCACCCGCGGGCCGCAACGCGCCGGAGGCGACGCGCCGCGGCCCCGGGACGATCACCTCTCCAGGCGCCCGTCGAAGCGCCTCGGCAGCCCGAGCGGATTGTCGTCCCGCAGCTCCGGAGGCAGCAGCGCCTCGGGGGCGCCCTGGTAGACGACGGGCCGCAGCCAGCGCTCGATGGCCGTCCCGCCGACCGACGTGGAGGTGGACGTCGTCGCCGGGTAGGGGCCGCCGTGGTGCTGCGCGGGCGCCACCGCGACACCCGTCGGCCAGCCGTTGACGAGCACGCGTCCGGCGAGCGGGGTCAGTTCCGCGAGGATCTCCGCGCCACGGCCCTCGCCCGCGGCCTCCTGCGTCGACAGGTGGACCGTTGCGGTGAGGTTGCCGGGGAGCCGGTCCAGTACCCGCTTGACCTCGTCCTCGTCCTCGTAGAGCGCCACGACCGTGAGCGGGCCGAAGCACTCCTCCAGCAGGAGGTCGTACTCCCCCGCGTCGGTGAGCTTCTCGGCCGGCACGGTGAGGAAGCCGGCGCTGACGGTGTGCTCGCCGCACGCGCCGGCCGTGACCGGGGACTCCACATCGGGGAGCTCGGCGCGCTCGGCCACTCCGGCGAGGAAGTTGTCCCGCATGCGGTGGTCGAGCAGGACCCCCGCCTCGGTGTCGCTGACGGCGTCGGTCAGGGACTTCACCAGGCGGTCGCCGGACGCGCCCGCGGGGGCCAGGACGAATCCCGGCTTGACGCAGAACTGGCCCACGCCGAGCGTCATGGAGCCGGCGAGCCCGGCCCCGATGGCCTCGGCGCGCTCGGCGGCGGCCGCCTCGGTGACGACCACCGGGTTGAGCGAGCCGAGTTCGCCGTGGAAGGGGATTGGCACGGGGCGGGCCGCCGCCGCGTCGAAGAGCGCACGGCCACCGCGCACGGAGCCGGTGAACCCGGCGGCGGCGACCAGCGGGTGCTTGATCAGCTCGATGCCCGCCTCGAAGCCGTGCACCAGACCGACGACGCCCTTGGGAATGCCGTGCGACACGGCGGCCCGGCGCAGCGTCGCCGCGACCAGTTCGGAGAGCGCGGGGTGGTCGGGGTGGGCCTTGACGACGACGGGGCAGCCCGCGGCGAGCGCGCTCGCGGTGTCGCCGCCCGCCACCGAGAAGGCGAAGGGGAAGTTGGAGGCGGAGTAGACCGCGACGACGCCGAGCGGGATCTTGTAGCGGCGCAGGTCCGGGATCGGCGGTGTCGCGGTGTCGTCCGGGTGGTTGATCACGACGTCGAGGAAGGCCCCCTCGTCGACGATGTCCGCGAAGGCACGCAACTGATAACAGGTCCGGGCGAGTTCACCCGTGAGCCGGACCGGGCCGAGGGCGGTCTCGGCGTCGGCCGCCTCGACGAGCTGCTCCTTCGCGGCCTCCAGCTGGTCGGCGGCGGCACGCAGGAAGGCCGAGCGGACGGTGCGGTCGGCGAGGGCTCCGCGCACGGAGTGGGCCGCGCGGACGGCGGCGTCCACCTCCTGGGCCGTGGCCTCCACCGCAACCTGTTCGCGCTGCTTCCCGGTTCGGGGGTCGACACTCCAGACTGGTGCTGCTGCCACCGCGGATCCCTCCAGATGTCTTGCCGCAGTTCGTACCTCATCGACCAGGTATGTTCGATATGCTGAACACTGTCTCTGATGATGAATATGCTGCTCGGAGACTATTTCCCGTCGAACGAAGGGGTCAAGGGCGATGTCGGCAGGCGAGACGGGCGGTGGGGCGCAGGTCAAGTCGGCGGTGCGGACGGTCGAATTGCTCGAGTACTTCGCCGGCCGCCCCGGCATGCACTCCCTGGCCGCCGTGCAGGAGGAAGTGGGATATCCCAAGTCCAGCCTGTACATGCTGCTGCGCACGCTCGTGGAGCTGGGCTGGGTCGAGACCGACGCGACGGGCACACGTTACGGCATCGGGGTGCGGGCCCTGCTCGTGGGGACGTCCTACATCGACGGCGACGAGGTGGTGGCGGCGGCCCGCCCCACCCTCGACCGGCTGTCGGACGACACCACGGAGACGATCCACCTGGCACGCCTGGACGGCACGAACGTCGTCTACCTCGCGACCCGCCAGTCGCAGCACTACCTGCGGCCGTTCACCCGTGTCGGACGCCGGCTGCCCGCGCATTCGACGTCGCTCGGCAAGGTGCTGCTGAGCACGTACACCGACGAACAGGTCCGCAAGATGCTGCCCGAGACGCTGCCGGCGCTGACGGAGCACACCATCACCGACCGGGAGAAGCTCATACAGGAGCTGCACCAGGTCCGCGAGCAGGGCTTCGCCGTCGACCGCGAGGAGAACACCCTCGGACTGCGCTGCTTCGGGGTCGCCATCCCCTACCGCACGCCGGCCCGTGACGCGATCAGCTGCTCGGTCCCGGTCGCCCGGCTCACCCCGGCACACGAGCAGATGATCAAGGACGCGCTGTTCGACGCGCGGGACCGGCTGACCCTCGCGACCCGGAGGCTGTGACGTGGAGATCGCCCTGCGCGAGGTGCACGACAGCGACCTGCCCGTCTTCTTCCGCCTCATGAACGATCCGGTGGCGCTGCGGATGGCCGCGTTCACCCCCGAGGACCCGGCCGACCGGGCCGGCTTCGACGCCCACTGGGCACGGACGCGCACCTCGCCCGGCGTCGACGTCCGCACGGTGCTGGTGGACGGTGACGTGGTGGGCAGCGCCGCGGTGTACGGCGAGCCGGGTGAGCGCGAGGTCACGTACTGGATCGACCGCGCCCACTGGGGCCGGGGCATCGCGACGGCCGCCCTGCGGATCCTGCTGGAGCAGATCCCGGAGCGCCCGCTGTACGCCCGGGCCGCCGCGGACAACGCGGGCTCGCGCCGTGTGCTCGAGAAGTGCGGCTTCGCCCAGACGGCCCGGGCGAGGGGCTTCGCGCACGCCCGTGGTGAGGAGATCGACGAGGTCGTCCTGGTCCTGAAGCCCTGAAGGCCGCAGCCCGGATGCCCGAAGGGACGAACGGTCCGCGGTGCGGTGCCGGACCCGGGGTCTCGCCCGGCCGTTCATGAAGTCCCGATGAGAAGTCGGACGAAAGGGAACCATCCGGTCGATCCCGAGCGTCGTCCAGGACGGGATGAACAAGACGATCAGGCGCGCCTCCGTCTTCGCGCTGCTCCTGGTGCTCACCCTGCTGGTCAGGGCGACCTGGGTGCAGTTCTACGACGGCAAGGCGCTCGCGGACGACAAGGACAACCGGCGGAACGCGATCACCACGTACGCGGCACCGCTCGGGAACATCATCGTGGCCGGCGACTCGATCACGGGCTCGGCGCGGACGAAGGGAAGCGACCTCGCCTACCGACGCACCTACACGGACGGCAGGCTGTACGCGGCGGTGACGGGCTACGCCTCGCAGAGCTACGCGCCGACCCAGCTTGAGGGCATCTACCAGGACCTGCTCAACGGCACGGACAGCCGTCTGAAGAACATCATGGACACCGTCACCGGCGAGCGGGCTCACCCGGGCAACGTGGTCACGACGATCGATCCGGCCGTGCAGAAGGCCGCCTACCGCGCACTGGGCAGCAAGAAGGGCGCGGCCGTCGCGATCGACCCGAAGACCGGCAGGATCCTCGCCGTCGTGTCCACCCCGTCGTACGACCCGTCGGCGCTCACCGACGCCGACACCGCCGGGGCGGCCTGGAAGCGGCTCAACGACAACCCGGAGAAGCCGCTGACCAACCGTGCGCTGCGCCAGCCGCTGCCGCCCGGCTCGACGTTCAAGCTGGTGGTCGCCGCCGCCGCGCTGGAGGACGGACTGTACGCGTCGGTGGACCAGAGGACGGTCAGCCCCGATCCGTACATGCTGCCCGGCTCGACCAAAGCGCTGTCGAACGAGAACCCGAACGCCCCGTGCGAGAACGCCTCGATCCGCCAGGCGCTGCGCTACTCCTGCAACAACGTCTTCGGCAAGATGGCCGTCGACCTCGGCCAGGACAAGGTCAGGGCGATGGCCGAGAAGTTCGGCTTCAACGACGACCGGCAGGACGTACCGGTGCGCGCGTACCCGAGCGTGTACCCGTCGGACATGGACAAGGCGCAGACGGCGCTGTCGGGCATCGGCCAGTTCGACGTCACGGCGACCCCGCTGCAGATGGCCATGGTCTCGGCGGCGATCGCCCATGACGGTGAGCTGGCCTCCGCGCACATGGTCTCGCAGATCACCGACAGTGGCGGGGACGTGCTGCAGAACGACGACGACGCGCCGACCGAGCGGATCGTCGGCGCGTCGACCGCACGGCAGTTGCAGTCCGCCATGCAGACGGTGGTGGAGCAGGGCACCGGCACGAACGCCCGGATCGCCGGGGCGACCGTCGGCGGAAAGACCGGAACTGCCCAGCACGGCGAGAACAACAGCCAGACGCCGTACGCCTGGTTCACGTCGTACGCGAAGTCGGACACGAACGGCAAGCAGGTCGCCGTCGCGGTGATGGTCGAGCAGTCGGACGCAGCGCGCTCGGAGGTCAGCGGCAACGGGCTGGCGGCACCCGTCGCCAAGGCCATGATGCAGGCCGCGCTGGGGAGCTAGCGCCGGCGGGGACGACCCCGGCGGGGGTCGTCCCCGGACCTCACTTCACGCCCAGGATCTGCTCCACCGGGTCGATCGCGAAGTACACCAGGAACAGGGCCGAAACACCCCACAGCAGCCAGTGGACCTCCCTGGCCTTGCCGAGGACGGCCTTGATGAGGACGTACGACAGGAAGCCGGCTCCGATGCCGTCGGTGATGGAGTAGGTGAACGGCATCGCGGCGATGGTCAGGAACGCCGGGATGGCGATCTCGTACCTGTCCCAGTCGATGTGCTTGACGTGGGTCATCATCAGGAAGCCGACCGCGATCAGCGCGGGTGCCGCGGCCTGGAGCGGAACGATGGTCAGCAGCGGGGTGAGGAAGAGCGCGAGCCCGAAGAGGCCACCGGTGACGAGGTTGGCGAATCCGGTGCGCGCGCCCTCGCCGACACCGGCCGCGGACTCGATGTAGGCGGTGTTGGACGAGCCGGAGGCGACACCGCCGGCCACCGCGGCGGCACCGTCGATGAACAGGACGCGGCCGATGCCCGGTACCTTGCCGTTCTCGTCGAGCAGCCCGGCTTCCGCACTGATGCCGACGATGGTGCCCATGGCGTCGAAGAAATCGGACAGGATCAGGGTGAAGACCAGCAGGACGGCGGTGAGCACGCCGGCCTTCCCGAAGCCGCCGAACAGGCTGAAGTGACCGACGAGGCCGAAGTCCGGGCTCGCCACGATCGTGTCGGGGACCTTGGGGGTGGTCAGGCCCCAGCTCTTGATGTCCGCCAGGGCGTCGATGACGATCGCGACGACCGTCATGGCCACGATGCTGATCAGGATCGCGCCCTTCACCTTGCGCGCCAGCAAGGCGACGGTCAACAGCACTCCGAGACAGAACACCAGCACGGGCCAGCCCGTCAGCCGGCCCACGGAGCCCAGTTGCACCGGCACGGTGCTGTTCGCGGCGTCGGGGATGCGGCTGACGAAGCCGGCATCGACGAAGCCGATGAAGGCGATGAACAGTCCGATGCCCACGCCGATGGCCTGCTTCAGCTGCTGCGGGATGGCGTTCATGATCGCCTCCCGTAGCCCGGTCAGGACCAGAACACAGATGACGATGCCTTCCAGGACGACGAGGCCCATGGCGTCGGCCCAGCTCATCAGCGGGGCGAGCTGGAAGGCGACGACCGCGTTGAGGCCGAGCCCGGCGGCGATGGCGAGCGGCAGATTGCCGCCGACGCCCATGATGACCGTCATGACGCACGCCACCAGGGCGGTGGCGGTGACAAGTTGGCCGGTGTCCAGCTGGTGGCCGAACTTGTCCTTGGCGCTGCCCAGGATGATCGGATTCAGGACGAGGATGTAGGCCATGGTGAAGAACGTGGCGAAGCCGCCGCGTATCTCACGGCCGAAGGTGGAGCCGCGTTCGGAGATCCTGAAGAACCGGTCGACGCCGTTCGCCGCGGGGGGTGCGGCACTCGACCGGTCGGCCGCCTTCTGCGTTTCGGACATGGCGGTGCTCCTTGCTGCCTGGTGGACCGGTGCCGGATGCTGGCTGGATTGTTCCCCCGGTGAACCGGTTTCAGGTTTTCTCCGTGTTACGGAATCGGATTCCGCTCCGTACAGGAGGTCCGGTGCGCGGGAGCACCGTGCGCCTCAGCCCGCGTACGGGTCGGGCACCTCGCCGCGCCGTGCCAGGAACTCGAAGTCGCAGCCGGTGTCGGCCTGGGTGATCTGGCCGTTGTAGAGCACGCCGTAGCCGCGCTCGTAGCGCGCCGGGGGCGGGGTCCATCGTGCACGGCGGTGCTCCAGTTCCTCGTCGTCGACATGGAGCCGGAGGGTGCGCGCCTCGACGTCGAGCGTGATGCTGTCGCCGGTGCGTACGAGCGCCAGTGGGCCGCCGACATACGACTCCGGCGCCACATGCAGCACGCACGCGCCGTAACTCGTGCCGCTCATCCGGGAGTCGGAGATCCGGACCATGTCCCGCACGCCCTGCTTCAGCAGATGGCCGGGGATGGGCAGCATCCCGTACTCGGGCATCCCGGGTCCGCCCTTCGGACCGGCGTTGCGCAGCACCAGCACGCTGTCCGCGGTGATGCCGAGCGCCGGGTCGTCGATGGTCCGCTGCATCGTCCTGTAGTCGTCGAAGACGACCGCGGGCCCGGTGTGCGCGAGCAGGTGCGGCTCCGCGGCGATGTGCTTGATGACGGCACCGTCCGGGCATAGGTTGCCGCGCAGCACGGCGACCCCGCCCTCCTGCGCGACCGGGTTGTCGCGGGGCCGGATGACGTCGTCGTCGTGCACCCGGGCTCCCGCGATCTGCTCGCGCAGGGTGTCGTGACAGACCGTCGGCCGGTCCAGGTGCAGCAGGTCCGGGATCCGGGACAGGAAGCCCGGCAGGCCGCCCGCGAAGTGGAAGTCCTCCATGAGGTACCGGTCGCCGCCGGGCCGGATGTTGGCGAGCACGGGCGTCGTCCGCGCGATGCGGTCGAAGTCGTCGAGGGTGAGCGGGACTCCGGCCCGGCCGGCCATGGCGATCAGATGGATGACGGCGTTGGTGGAACCGCCGAGCCCCAGGACCGTCGTGACCGCGTCCTCGAAGGCCTCGCGCGTGAGGATGTGGCTCGGCCTGCGGTCCTGGAGCACGAGTTCCACGATCCGGCGTCCGGACGCGGCTGCCATGCGCTCGTGCCCGGAGTCGACGGCCGGGATGCTCGACGCACCGGGCACGGTCACCCCGAGGGCCTCGGCGGCAGCGGTGAGCGTGGACGCCGTGCCCATGGTCATGCAGTGCCCGGGCGAACGGGCGAGCCCGCTCTCCAGTTCCGACATCTCGCAGTCGCCGATGAGCCCGGCACGCTTGTCGTCCCAGTACTTCCACATGTCGGTGCCCGAGCCGAGGACCTCACTGCGCCAGTGGCCCGGCAGCATGGGCCCGGCGGGCACGAACACGGCCGGCAGGTCGGCGGAGGCGGCGCCCATGAGGAGCGCGGGCGTGGACTTGTCGCAGCCGCCCATCAGCACGGCCCCGTCGACAGGATAGGAGCGCAGCAGTTCCTCGGTCTCCAGGGAGAGGAGGTTGCGGTAGAGCATGGGGGTCGGCTTCTGGAAGGTCTCACTGAGCGTGGAGACCGGGAACTCCAGCGGGAAGCCGCCGGCCTGCCACACGCCCCGCTTGACCGCCTGGGCGCGGTCCCGTAGATGGACGTGGCAGGGGTTGATGTCCGACCAGGTGTTCAGGATCGCGATGACGGGCTTGCCCAGGTGCTCCTCGGGGAGGTAGCCGAGCTGGCGCGTGCGGGCCCGGTGACTGAAGGAGCGCAGCCCCTCGGTGCCGTACCACTGGTGGCTGCGGAGTTCCTCGGGCTTCCTCACAGGCACCACCCGGCGACGATGCGGGCGACCTCGGCGCGTGTCTGCTCGGGAAGCGTCCGGCTCGGCGGGCGCACGCTGCGGCGGCACAGGCCGAGCGAGGCGAGGGCTTCCTTGACGACGGCGACGTTGTCGGCGGAGCCGTCGGCAGAGCGCAGTTCCTCGAAACTGCGGATCCGCTCCCACACCTTCATGGCGGCCCGGTAGTCGCCGGACCGCAGCGCCGTGATCATGTCCAGCGACATCGCCGGGGCGACGTTCACCAGCCCGGAGGTGAAGCCGGTGGCGCCCGCCGAGAAATAGGAGGGGGCGTACGGCTCGGCGAGGCCGGCCACCCACACGAAGCGGTCCAGGCCGGCGTCCCGCGCGAAGGCGGCGAACCGGGCGGCGTCCGGGACGGCGTACTTCACCCCGATGACGTTCGGGCAGTGGTCGGCCAGTTCGGCGAGCCGGGAGCCGTGCAGCCGGGCGTCGCGGACATAGGGGACCACCCCGAGACCGGGCACCGCCTCGGCGATGGCCCGGTGGTAGTCGACCCACCCCGCGGGAGAGACGTAGGGATGCGCGGGCTGATGGACCATCACCATCGCGGCGCCCCGTTCGGCCGCGTGGCGGGCGGTGGCGACGGCGGTGGGCACATCGTGCCCGACACCGACGAGCACGGTGGCCGACTCCCCCGCCTCCTCGAGGGTCAGTTCGGTCACCGATCGCCGTTCCCCGGGCGTGAGGGCGTAGAACTCACCGGTGTTGCCGCCCGGGGTCAGGGTCCTGACCCCGCCGTCCAGCAGCCGCCGCAGCAGCGCCCGGTGGACGTCCCGGTCGACGGTGCCGTCCTCGGCGAAGGGGGTCACCGGGATCGCGACCACATCGGCCAGGGCCGCCCGCTGGGTGTCGAACGCGACGCCGCTCATCGCCGGCCCTCCTCTTGCCGGGTACCGGGGAACGCCCGATGGAGGAACGACGCGATGTGGTCGTGCAGAGCGCTCGCTGCGCCGTCCGCGTCGCCCAGCCGGGCGAGCCGCAGGATCTCCCGGTGCTCGGCGGCCTCCGCCGCCCAGGAGGGATCGGCGGCCCAGGCGACGGCGGAGACCAGGGCGGCCTGGTCGCGGACCTCGTCGAGCATCCGGCCGAGCAGCGGGTTGCCGCAGGGGAGATACAGGGCGCGGTGGAACTCCCGGTTGGCCAGCGAGCGTTCGGCGGTGTCCGTCGCCGCGTCGGCCCGGTCCAGCGCGTCACACGCGGCGTCGAGCACGGCCCGTCGCCGCACGGAGCGGCGCAGTGCCTCCGGCTCGAGGAGCAGCCGGACGTCGTAGACCTCCCGTGCCATGTCCGCATCCACCATGCGCACCGTGACGCCCTTGTACTGGCTCATCACGACGAGCCCGGTCCCCGCGAGGGTCTTGAGCGCCTCTCGTACGGGCGTCTTCGACACCCCGTACTGCGCGGCGAGTTCGGTCTCGACCAGGGGCCGACCGGGCGAGAGCTGCCCGGTGAGGATACGGTGCTTGATCCCCTCCAGCACGAACTGCGTGCGGGAGGGGATCGGGGTGGGCACAGAGGTCATGCACGCCTCTCGGGTCTCGTATATCGCGTCTCATATATGACGTATGAAGTACGACGCGATGAACCTAGGGGCGTGCGGGACGTCCGTCAACGCTCAGGACCAGGGAAGCCGGGACCCGGAACCCTCGTGCCCCGCACCGCGGTTGCCCACCGTGCGGCAGGAATCGGCCGCTCACGACTTCCAGTCGGGGTCCCGTCCGCTGAGGCCGATCGCCCGGTCGAGCAGTGGGGCGTCGGCCGGAACGGGCACGACCGGACCGAACAGGGCGCCACCGCGGTCCGGGTCGTCGGCCGCGGCGGCCAGGAAGCCGTACGAGGCCATGAGCGCCGCCCCGTCCGGTTCGTAGTCCTGGCCGGTGGCCCTGGCCAGGTCCCAGCCGTGGACCACCAGTTCGTCGGCCGCCACGGCGCCCGCGACCCGGCCCGGCAGAGCCACTCCACCGGCGCGGGTCTCACCCGCCCAGGCCGCGGGGTCACGCCAGGCCTCGGCCATCTGGTCGAGCGCCAGCGGCAGTTCCTCGCGCCATCCCGGCCCGACGTCCGGTTCGGTGGCGTCCGGACCGGTGTCCGTGGTGACGCCGAGATCCTTGCGCCCGGCGTCCCGGAACGCGACGGCCAGCCCCAGCAGATGGCCCAGCAGGGTGCGCACCGTGAAGCCGGGGCAGGGCGTCGCGTCCAGGAGTTGCTCGTCGCGCACCCCGGCGGCGAGCCGGGCGACGATGCGCGTCTGCGGTCCGAGATCGACGATCGTGTCGGTCATTCTGTCCTCCGAGTCCTCTTCACTGGAGAGGTTGACCGACGCGGACCGCCGAACTCATCGCTCCCGCGCCCTCCGTTTCAGGGAGCCGTGTGTTCCCTGACGGCCGCGCGCCGCCTGCCGCGCGGCAGATCACGTACCGAGGGCCCGCCACGCAGGCACCACAGCGCGATCACCGGGTCGCAGATCGCGCAGCCCAGCGAGGAGCCGTGGTCGAGGGGGACGATGGGGTTGCCCTTGAGATGGTGCACGACGTCCCACCCGGTGTGCAGCAGCCAGCCGACGCCGATGAACGTCCATGACTCCAGGCCCCGGTAGGCGACGTAGGTGACGAGGGCGGTGAACGCGAACTCCCCGGCGCCGAGACCGCCGCCGCTGAGATAGGCGGCGCCCGCTCCGGCGAGCATGACCGCGTTGACGCGCCGCCGACGCGGTTCGCGCAGGAGGGACATGAGGACCGCATAGAGGACGCCGATGGCTACGGGCGCGAGGTACTGCACGGGACTGCCTTTCCGGGGTCGTACGGGTGACGCGGCCGGCCGGCGCGGGGACGGCTCACACGCTAGGCCCGCGCATCCGGGCTCCCCAGCGGAATTAGTGACAGCTACCGACGGATTCCCGTCCTCGGGCCGCCCGCCGACCTGTCTTTAGGGCACCTGCCCCATCCCGTAGGCACCTCCTTAGAACCACGATGACCAGGCATGACGACGACATGGTCCGGGGCGCGCCTGCTGCGCGACCGCAACGCAAGGCTGTATCTGACCCAGGTGGTGATCTCCGGCTTCGGTACGTCGGCGCTGTGGCTGGTGTCCGGGGTGTGGGTCAAGGACCTCACGGGCTCGAACGGCCTGGCGGCGCTCTGCGTCTTCGCCCTGTGGGCTCCGACCCTGGCCGGACCGCTGCTCGGCACGGTGGCCGACCGCATCCGGCGCAAGCCGCTGCTGATCGGTGTGAACCTGCTCCTGGCCGCCCTGGTGGTCGCCCTGGTCACCGTCGACTCCCCGGATCGCCTGTGGCTGCTGTTCGCGGTCCTGCTCGTCTACGGCGCCTCGGGCGTCGTCCAGGACGCGGCGGAGTCGGCGCTCGTCACCGCCGCCGTCGACCCCTCGCTGCTGGGCGACTTCAACGGGCTGCGGATGACGGCCAACGAGGGCATGAAGCTCGTGGCCCCACTGGCCGGAGCGGGCCTCTACGCGGTGTACGGCGGCCCCGGCGTCGCGCTCCTGGACGCGGTCACCTTCGTGCTCGCCGCGGGTCTGTGCGCGCTGCTCCGCGTCCACGAGGACCGGCCGCGGCAGGCTTCGGGCGACTGGCGCGCGCAGACCGCCGAGGGCGCCCGCCATCTGTGGGCGCATCCGCGACTGCGGCCCCTGGTGCTGGCCGGCGGCGGCACCATGCTGTTCACGGGTGTCTGCGGAGCACTCGTCTACGCCATCGTCGCGGGCCTTGGGCACTCCCCGGCCTACGCGGGTGTGCTCTACGCCGTCCAGGGTGTCGGCTCGGTGGCGATCGGGCTGGTGTCCGGACCCGCGTTGCGGCTGCTGGGCCCCCATCTCTTCGGGGCCTGCGGGATCGCCCTCACGGCCGTGGCCGTCGCGGCACGGGCGGTTCCCTCCGACGCGGTGGCCGTGGTGTGCAGCCTGGCGAACGGTGCGGGGCTGCCCTGTGTGCTGATCGCCGCGCTCACCGCCGTGCAGCGCGAGACGCCGGGTGCGCTGCTGGGCCGAGCGACGGCCACGGCCAACACCCTGGTCTTCGCGCCGAACGTGATCGGGCTGGCCGCCGGAGCGGCGCTGGTCGAGCTGGTGGACTACCGGCCGCTGCTGGTCGCGCTGGGCCTGGCGCTGCTGGTCACGGCCGGGGTGCTGCTTCAGAGCCGCGCAAGGGCGTCCCGCACGGCCTCCAGGTCGCCGTCGGACGCCAACCCGGCGTGATAGAGCCGCAGTTCCGTCGCGCCCAGCTCCGCCGCCTCCCGCGCGTCGCGCTCCAGCGTCCGCGGTGCGCCGCCCATGCCGGAGACGACGGTGAAGTTGGCCGCGAGAACGGATCCCTCCCCGCCCTGCTCCGCGAACGGCCCGAGCAGGCCCGCGCCACCGGTGCAGGGCACCACCACCCCGTCCGCGACGGACAGGATGTGCGCGGGGTCGACCCCCGCGTTCGCCCCGCAGTGGTGCCACACCGGGTCCGCGTGCAGCAGCACCTGGAAGCCTTCGGGCGCGGCGGCGCGGACCGCCGCCACCGCCGCCTCCTGGAGGGAGCGCGCCACGTCCTCACGCCATGCTCGCGTGGCGGCCGCCCCGGACTCGCCGAGGAGCTTCTCGACGCCCGCCCAGCCACCGTCCGACGGCGCGCCGCGCCACACCGGTTCCAGCGCGGCGCGTACCGCCGCGGCCAGTGCTCCGGGGTCCGCACCCTGCGCCTCGTATCCCTCACGGCAGCTCTCGCAGAAGCACAGCGACATGAGGTAGTGCCCGGCGTCCCCGAGCGCGACTCCGCCGATCTTGTCGTGCGCGTGCAGATGGGCCAGGCCGTACCAGCCGAGCGACTCCAGCTCGGTGCCGCGCGCACCGGGCCGCACGGCAGCCTCGGCGGCGAGGTCGACGAGGTACGCGCGTGTGTCCGGCTGGGCGATGCACGGCGCCCACGGATAGCGGTCGCCGTAGGCACTGACCACGGAGGTCCCCGGATGTTCCTCCCCGAGCCGTGAGTTGTGCGCCAGCACGACCCAGGTGTGCACCTCGAGACCCGCGCCGGCGAGCGCCTCGGCGGCCGCCCCGAACGCATCACCCGGGGCCCACTCCCCGGCCGGGTACGGACGCGGGACGCGCCCCTCCCAGCGCGCGTCCGGCGGGTAGAGCACGGCAGCGTGGCGGGCCGTCACGACGCGGTGGCGCGGATGCCGGGGGGTGAGCGCACGGGTGGAGTGGTACGCCGACGCCAGCGTCGCCTGCCGGACCCCCAGGGCGGCCACGCGGTCCGCGGCCTGCGGGTCGCCTACGACGTCCCAGGGGTAGAGGAACGCCGAGGCCTTCACGCGCCCTCCCGCAGCAGTTCGTAACCGTGGTCGATCAGCCGGGCAAGCTGTTTGACGTGGTCCTCGGAGGGTTCGTGCAGCGGCGGCCGCACCTCGCCGACGTCGAGGCCGCGCAGCCGCACCCCCGCCTTGACGAGCGAGACGGCGTATCCGCGGCCCTGGGCGCGCAGTTCGACGAACGGGCGGTAGAAGCCGTCGAGGAGCCGGTGGGCGGTGGTGTCGTCGCCGGTGCCCAGTGCCCTGTGGAAGGCGAGGGCGATCTCCGGGACGAAGCAGAACACGGCGGAGGAGTAGAGGGAGATGCCGATGCCGCGGTAGGCGAGCTGGGTCTGCTCGGCGGTCGGCAGTCCGTTGAAGTAGAGGAAGTCGCCCGGGACCTCGGTCCGTACGGTGCTCACGATGCGCTGCATCAGGTCCAGGTCGCCGAGCCCGTCCTTGAAGCCGATGACGCCGTCGGTGCGGGCCAGCTCGACCACCGTGCGGGGTGTGAACACGGCGTTGTCGCGCTGGTAGACGATGGTCGGCAACGAGGTCGACGCGGCCAGCTCACGGTAGTGCCGCAGCAGTCCCTCCTGCCCGGCGAGCACAAGATAGGGAGGCATGGCGAGCAGCCCGTCCGCTCCGGCCTCCTCGGCCAGCCCGGCGTAGCGCCGGGCGAGCGCGGTCCCGTAGCCCGCACCGGCCACGACCGGCACTCGTCCCTCCGCCGCCTCGACGGCCGCACGGACGCACGCCTGGAACTCCTCGGGCGTGAGCGCGTGGAACTCGCCCGTGCCGCAGCACGCGAAGACGGCCGCGGCGCCCGCCTCGACGCCCGCGCGGACATGCGCGCGGTAGACGTCGAGGGCGACGGAGCCGTCCGGTTCGTACGCCGTCACGGGGAAGAACAGCGGCCCACTGGGGATGCTGAGGCGAGCGGCAAGAGGGGCTGGCGACACGGGCTCTCCCTTGAACAAGGGCTCATATGTGGACCGGACCTCGTACTCGGTGCACGTTTCTGATCCATGTCCATGTCTCTGAACGCGCCCACGCTACGGTGCCTCTCGCGGCAGGTCAAGCGCGCAAACGGGCAACTCAGCAGCGGATTCCGCCTCCTCGCGCGACACTTGACGGGGCACGCGAACGCTTCGTAGCGTGTCCATGAATGTGAATGCTGTACATGAATGCGGCCGCTGCCTCCAGAAGTGAACCCCCGGGGTGCCCCGGAGGCGCACGAGCCGAGGACAAGGAGACCCGAGGATGCCCGCTCCCCGCACCGTTCTGCTCACCGGCGCCGCCGGCGGACTCGGCACCCTGATGCGGGGCCTGCTGCCCCGGTACGGCTACGAGCTGCGGCTCCTCGACCTCCGGCCGATCGAGGGCGAGCCGGACGCGATCACCGCCGACCTCGCCGACCGGGAGGCCCTGCGCGAGGCGGTGCGCGGCGTCGACGCGATCGTCCATCTCGCGGGCATCTCCCTGGAGTCCACGTTCGAGAAGATCCTCAAGGCCAACATCGAGGGCACTTACCACCTGTACGAGGCGGCCCGCGAGGAAGGCGTGCGCCGGGTCGTGTTCGCCTCCTCCAACCACGCCGTCGGCTTCGCCCCGCGCCCCCGGGGCGACGACCCCCTGATCCCGATCGACACCCCGCGCCGGCCCGACACCTTCTACGGACTGTCCAAGTCCTTCGGCGAGGACCTCGCCCAGCTCTACTGGGACAAGCACGGGCTGGAAACGGTCTCCGTACGCATCGGCTCCTGCTTCCCCGAGCCGACCAGCGTCCGCATGCTCTCGGTCTGGATGAGCCCCGAGGACGGCGCCCGGCTCTTCCACGCGGCGCTGACCGCAGAGCACGTGGGGCACACGGTCGTCTACGGATCGTCCGCGAACACCCGCCTGTGGTGGGACCTGACCACCGCCCGGGCGCTCGGCTACGAGCCGAGGGACGACTCCGAGCCCTTCGCCGAGAAGCTCGTCGCCGAGCAGGGTGAGCTGGAGGAGGGCAACCCGGCCCACGAACGTCTGGGTGGTCACTTCGTCACGGACCCGCCGATCTGGCCGTACTGACCGGGCACGGCAGGAGCGGGCGGGCACCGAACGGGCCCGCCCGCTCCGCTTTTCGGGCACCGATGCTGCCCGATCCCACCCGCCGCCCCGTTCCCGCGCAGGTCCGAGACGGGCGCACGGTGAGCCGTTCGGGCGGGATCGGGCACAGTCGGGCGCGCAACAGGCCTGGTCACCGTCGCACACCGGCTGTAGAACATCCCCCAAGGACCCCACGGGGCCCGAACGGGCACAGCACGCAGCACGGTGAAAGGCAGGTGTGGGCGATGACGGCGAAGACGGCGGAGGAACGTCAACGCGAGATCGTCAAGGCCGCCCGCCGCACGGGTTCGGTCGACGTCACCTCGCTCGCCACGGAACTGGGCGTCGCCAAGGAGACCGTGCGTCGCGATCTGCGCGCCCTGGAGGACCACGGACTGGTCCGCCGCACCCACGGCGGCGCCTATCCCGTGGAGAGCGCCGGCTTCGAGACGACCCTCGCCTTCCGCGCCACCAGCCATGTGCCCGAGAAACGCCGTATCGCGGCCGCCGCGGCCGAGCTGCTGGGGGATGCCGAGACCGTCTTCGTGGACGAGGGCTTCACCCCGCAGCTCATCGCCGAGGCGCTGCCACGGGACCGGCCACTGACGGTGGTGACGGCATCCCTGGCCACCGCGGGTGCGCTCGCGGAGGCCGAGAACACGACCGTCCTGCTGCTGGGCGGCCGGGTGCGCTCCGGCACCCTCGCCACCGTGGACCACTGGACGACGAAGATGCTGGCCGGATTCGTCGTCGACCTGGCGTTCATCGGCGCCAACGGCATCTCCCGCGAGCACGGGCTGACCACACCGGACCCCGCGGTCAGCGAGGTCAAGGCCCAGGCCATCCGCGCCTCCCGGCGCACGGTCTTCGCGGGCGTGCACACCAAATTCGGGGCGGTGAGCTTCTGCCGCTTCGCGGAGGTCGGCGCCCTGGAGGCGATCGTCACGAGCACACTGCTGCCGGCGTCCGAGGCGCACCGCTACTCGCTGCTCGGCCCTCAGGTCATCCGGGTCTGAGAGGGCCCGAGGACATCTGAAAAGCACCACCCACTCCCCAAGGGACGCACTCACGCCGATCGCGCCCCTTATCTCCCCATACGTCCAGGAGCGATCCATGCGCACCCAGAGCCGACGGAGGCCGCGAGCGATGCTCGCCACGGCCGCCGCAGGGACGCTGCTCGCCCCGCTTCTCTCCGGCTGCTGGGTCGGGGCGGGCGGGTCCGGTTCCGGCGGCAACTCCATCAATGTGCTGATGGTCAACAACCCGCAGATGGTGGAACTGCAGAAACTCACCGCCGCGCACTTCACCAAGGAGACCGGCATCAGGGTGAACTTCACCGTCCTGCCGGAGAACGACGTCCGCGACAAGATCAGCCAGGACTTCGCCAACCAGGCGGGCCAGTACGACGTCGCCACCCTGAGCAACTACGAGATACCGATCTACGCCCGCAACGGCTGGCTGCACGAGATGGACTCGTACGTCTCCGCGGACCGCGCCTACGACGAGCAGGACGTCCTCAAGCCGATGCGGCAGTCCCTGACGGGGGACGACGGCAAGCTCTACGGGCAGCCCTTCTACGGCGAGTCGTCGTTCCTGATGTACCGCAAGGACGTCTTCGCCGAGAAGGGGCTGACGATGCCCGCCCACCCCACCTGGCAGCAGGTGGCCGATCTCGCCGCGAAGGCGGACGGCGCGAAGCCCGGGATGCAGGGCATCTGCCTGCGCGGACTGCCCGGCTGGGGCGAACTCATGGCTCCGCTCACCACGGTGGTGAACACCTTCGGCGGCACCTGGTTCGACAAGGGCTGGAAAGCGCACCTGAACTCGCCCGAGTTCGAGAAGGCGACGAAGTTCTATGTCGACCTGGTCCGTGAGCACGGCGAGTCGGGCGCCGCCCAGTCCGGCTTCGCCGAGTGCCTGAACAACATGACCCAGGGCAAGGTCGCCATGTGGTACGACGCCACCTCCGCGGCCGGCCTCCTGGAAGCGCCCGACTCACCCGTCAAGGGCACGCTCGGCTACGCCCCCGCGCCGGTCGAGAAGACGCAGAACTCCGGCTGGCTCTACACCTGGGCCTGGGGTCTGCAGAAGGCGTCACGGAACCCGGACAAGGCCTGGAAGTTCGTCTCCTGGGCGTCCAGCAAGGAGTACGAGCAGCTCGTCGGTGACACCAGCGGCTGGGCCAACGTACCCGCGGGCAAGCGCGCCTCCACGTACGAGAACGCGGCCTACCGCAAGGAGGCGGCCTCCTTCCAGGACATGACCCGGGAGGCCATCGAGGGCGCCCGGCCCACCGACCCCGGGGTCCAGCCGCGCCCCGCGCCCGGCATCCAGTTCGTCGGCATCCCCGAGTTCACCGACCTCGGTACCAAGGTCTCCCAGGAGATCAGCGCGGCCGTCGCCGGGCGCCAGTCCGTCGAGTCGGCCCTGGACAAGTCCCAGAAGCTCGCCGAGCAGATCTCCAAGGAGTACGAGGGACGATGACCGCCACCACCACGGCCTCCATGGCCGCGACACCCGCACGCACCGCCCGTCCGCCCTCCGCCCGGCTGCGCTCCTGGGCCACCAGGGCGCCGCTCCTGCCGGCCCTGATCTTCATGATCGTCGTGACCCAGCTGCCCTTCGTGGCCACGCTGGTGATCTCGTTCTTCGACTGGAACGCCCTTTACCCCAAGGCGCGCCACTTCACGGGGCTCGACAACTACCACCAGGTCCTGACCGACCCCGACCTGCGCCACTCGGTGTGGACGACGGTCCTGCTGACCGCCGCGGTGGTCCTGGTCAGCCTGATCCTCGGCCTCGGTCTCGCGCTCCTGCTGGACCGCAGGTTCCGCGGCCGGGGCATCGTCCGCACCCTGCTGATCGCCCCCTTCCTGGTGGTCCCGGTCGCCGCCGCCCTGCTGTGGAAGCACGTGCTCTACAACCCCGAATACGGCCTGCTGAACGGTCTGCTGCACTACGTGGGCGGCCCCCAGCCGGACTGGATCTCGAACACCCCGCTCCTCGCGGTCGAGGCCTCGCTGGTCTGGCAGTGGACGCCGTTCATGATGCTGATCCTGCTGGCCGGCCTGCAGAGCCGCGACCATCAGCAGATCGAGGCGGCACGGGTGGACGGCGCGAGCGACTGGCAGATCTTCCGCCATCTGACACTGCCGCACCTGCGCCGCTACCTCGAACTCGGCGCCCTGCTCGGCTCGATCTACATCGTGCAGAACTTCGACGCGGTGTTCACGCTCACGTCCGGCGGCCTGGGCACCGCGAACCTGCCCTACACCGTCTACCAGAGCTTCTACCAGGCCCACGAGAACGGCCTCGCCTCGGCCGCCGGCGTCCTGGTCGTCATCGGCTCCATCGTCATCGCGACCTTCGCCCTGCGCGTGGTGTCGTCCCTGTTCCGCGAGGAGGTGTCCCGCGCATGAGCGCCGTCGCCGTACGCATTCGCCGCCGCCGCGGAGCGGGCCTCGGCCTGCTGGCCTGGCTGATCGGTCTGCTGTTCTTCCTGCCCATCGCCTGGATGGCCCTGACGTCGTTCCACTCTGAGGCCGACGCCGCCACGAACCCGCCGTCCTTCGGCGCCGCCCTGACCCTGGACGGCTACCGTGACTTCTTCGGCGTGGGCGGCGGGGCGAGCCCCTGGCCCGCACTGATCAACTCGACCGTGGCGTCGCTGGTGTCGACGCTGTGCGTCCTGCTGCTGGCCCTCCCCGCGGCCTACGCGCTCTCCGTCCGCCGGGTGAAGAAGTGGACGGACGTCCTGTTCTTCTTCCTCTCCACCAAGATGCTCCCGGTGGTGGCGGGACTGCTGCCGATCTACCTGTTCGCGAAGAACGCCGGGATGCTGGACAACATCTGGCTGCTGGTCATCCTCTACACCTCGATGAACCTCCCCATCGCGGTGTGGATGATGCAGTCGTTCCTCGCCGAGGTCCCGGTGGCGGTGATCGAGGCGGCACAGATCGACGGTGCCCGGCTGCCGACGGTCCTGGCCCGTGTGGTGGCTCCGATAGCGCTGCCGGGCATCGCCGCCACCGCCCTGATCTGCTTCATCTTCAGCTGGAACGAACTGCTCTTCGCCCGGGTGCTCACGGGCGTGGTCGCCGAGACCGCCCCCGTCTTCCTGACCGGCTTCATCACCAGCCAGGGCCTGTTCCTGGCGAAGGTGTGCGCCGCGTCGCTCGTCATCTCCCTGCCGGTGCTCGCCGCGGGGTTCGCCGCCCAGGACAAGCTGGTCCAGGGCCTGTCGTTGGGAGCCGTGAAATGAAGGCCGCCGTCATCGAGTCCGTGGGCCGCGCCGTCGTCTCAGAGGTCCCCGACCCGGCACCCGGGCCCCGCGAGGTCGTCGTCGAGGTCGCGGCCTGCGGTCTGTGCGGCACGGATCTGCACATCCTCCAGGGCGAGTTCGCGCCCAAGCTGCCGATCGTGCCGGGACACGAGTTCGCGGGCGAAGTGGTCGCGGTGGGGACCCAGGTCACCGAGGTGTCCGTCGGCGACCAGGTGGCCGTGGACCCCTCGCTGTACTGCTACGAGTGCCGGTACTGCCGTACGGGCCACAACAACCTCTGCGAGCGATGGGCGGCCATCGGCGTGACGACGGCCGGCGGGGCGGCGCAGTACGCGGTGGCCCCGGTCGCCAACTGCGTGAAACTCCCCGAGCACATCCGCACCGAGGACGCTGCGCTGATCGAACCGCTGTCCTGCGCGGTGCGCGGCTACGACGTCCTGCAGTCCCGTCTCGGCGCGCACGTCCTCGTCTACGGCTCCGGGACCATGGGCCTGATGATGCTGGAACTGGCCAAGCGGACGGGCGCGGCGAGCGTGGACGTGGTCGACCTGAACCCGGCGCGCCTGGAGACCGCGCAGCGGCTGGGCGTCTCGGCGACCGCCGCGAGCGCGGACGAACTGGACCGTCCGCAGGGCTGGGACGTGGTGGTGGACGCCACGGGCAACGCCGCCGCGATCCAGGACGGCCTCGGGCGGGTGGCGAAGGCGGGCACCTTCCTGCAGTTCGGCGTGGCGGACTACGCGACGCGGGTCTCCATCGACCCATACCGGATCTACAACCAGGAGATCACGATCACCGGCTCGATGGCGGTGCTGCACAGCTACGAGCGGGCGGCGGAGCTGTTCGCGGGCGGTGTGCTCGACCCCGAGATCTTCATCAGCGACCGGATCCCGCTGGAGCGCTATCCGCAGGCGCTGGAGCAGTTCGCGGCGGGGGTGGGACGCAAGATCGTGGTGGTGCCGTAGCGTCGCGGGCAGGGGGCCGGGCGTGTCATCCGTTCGGCCCCCTTGGTAAGGGAACGGTAAAGCGGTCCCGCTCGTTCACAGGTCATGACAGCTATGACCCCCGGCTCGAACATCCCGCTCGGAGCCACTCGCGTGACGGTCGACGTCGCCGCCCCGGTGCGGCTCGACGTGTCGGCCCTGCTGCTCACCGCCGATGGCAAGGTGCGCTCCGACGACGACTTCATCTTCTACAACCAGCCTTCGGGCCCGGGCGTCACCTACCGCTCGGGCGGCGGCACGAACCCCGACGCCATCATGGTCGACACTGCCTCCGTGCCCCCCGGTATCGAGAAGATCGTCGTCACCGCGAGCCCCGACGCCGCCGGTCAGACCTTCCAGGGCATCGAGCCCACGGCCACCGTTCGCAACGCCGACGACAACTCCGTCCTCGCCACCTTCACCCCGCCCCAGCTCGGCGCGGAGACGGCCCTGGTCGTCGTCGAGGTCTACGTCCGCAACGGCGCATGGAAGGCCCGTGCCGTCGGCCAGGGCTACGCGAACGGCCTGGCGGGCATCGCCACCGACTTCGGGGTCAGCGTGGAGGAGCCGGTCGCGCCCGCCCAGCCCGTCGCCCCGGCCGCGCCGCCGACGCAGCCGCCCGCCGCCCCGCCGGCGCCCACCCTGGCCGCCCCACCGGCTCCGCCCGCTCCCCCGGCTCCGCCCGCCCCCGTTCCCGGGGCCGGAAAGATCAACCTCGACAAGGGCCGCGTCAGCCTTCAGAAGAACCAGACCGTCTCCCTCGTCAAGGGCGGCCGCCCGCTGCTCTCGCAGGTCAAGATGGGCCTGGGCTGGGAGCCCGCCTTCCGGGGCAAGGACATCGACCTGGACGCGTCCGTCATCGCGTACGGCCCGCAGCGCAATCACATCGACAGCTGCTACTTCGGCAAGCTGACGATCCTGAACGGCTCCGTCAAGCACTCCGGCGACAACCTCACGGGTGAGGGCGGGGGCGACGACGAGGTCATCGTGGTCGACCTCGGACGCCTGCCCCAGGAGGTCACCGGCCTCGTGTTCACCGTGAACTCCTTCTCCGGGCAGAAGTTCACGGAGGTCGCCAAGGCCTACTGCCGCCTCGTGGACGCCGCCACCGACCAGGAGCTGGTCCGCTTCGACCTCACCGGCGCCGAAGCGCAGACGGGCGTCATGATGGCCAAGCTCATCCGGCAGTTCTCCGGTGAGTGGGAGATGACGGCCATGGGCGACTTCGTCAAGGCCCGCACGGTGCGGAACATGGTGAAGCCGGCGGCCCAGGCCCTCTAGTCCCCGGGCAGGACACCTGCGGGCTCCCCTTCGCCCGGGAGCCCGCGGGCGGCCGGGCTGCTACGGCCGCAACCCGTCGGTGAGCAGCGACAGATAGCGGCGGATGTGCTCGCCCCGGCCGTCGGCCAGTTCCGAGGCCGTCGCCACCCCGTGCGCGAGGCGCAGCACCTCGATCGGCTCGAGGTCCTCCCGCAGGGTCCCCTCCCGCTGCGCCGCCTCGACCAGGCGCCCCGCCGCCTCCTTCATGGACGTGCCGCACGCCGTGACGGCCAGCGAACTGCCGTCCGTGACGGCCGATCCCAGCAGGGCCTTCATCCCGCGCACCTGGATGGTTCCGGCGCACAGCTCGTTGAGCCACTCCACCAGCGCCTCGCCCGGCGGCAGTTCCTTCGCGAGCTCGTCGGCGCGGGCGGCGATGGCCTCGATCCGGTCGACGTAGGCCGCCTCCAGCAGTGCCTGCCGCGTCGGGAAGTGCCGGTAGAGCGTGCCGGATCCGACCCCCGCCCGTTTGGCGATGTCATCGAGCGACGCGTTCTCCCCGTGCTCGGCGAATGCGACGGCCGCCGCCTTCAGCAACCGCTCATAGTTGCGACGGGCGTCCGCTCGCATGGGTCTGACCTGCGACATCCAGTTACTCCTTGCGAACCGGGGACCCTCTCCGTATCTTATCGAGCACTAAACGGAGACAGTCCCCGGTTATCTCCGCGGGCGTCTTGTCCTGCCCGCGCACCGTTCCTCCGTGCTGCCCGCACCCGGCCGGGGACGCCGAAAACGGGAGAACTCCATGGCCACCCCGTCCGCACCGTCCACGACCGTCGACGCGCTCCTTTCACCACCACCAGCCGCCAGGCTCGGCACCGTCCTCTTCATCGTCGTCACCGCCTACCTGATGGTCGGCGTCGACTCCACCGTCGTCAATGTCGCGCTGCCCGACATCCAGCAGGGCCTCGGCTTCAGCCGCACCGGCCTGTCCTGGGTGCTCAACGCCTACACGCTCGCCTTCGGCGGACTGCTGCTGCTCGGGGGCCGCATCGGCGACATCGCGGGCCGACGGCGCACACTCACCGTCGGCGTCCTGCTCTTCGCCCTCTCCTCCCTCCTCGGCGGTCTCGCCACCGACAGCTCCTGGCTGCTCGCGGCCCGCGCGCTCCAGGGCGTCGGCGCCGCCCTCGTCGCCCCCAGCACCCTCGCCCTGATCACCACCAGCTTCCCGGACGGCCCACGCCGCCACCACGCGCTCGGCGTCTACTCCTCGACGGCCGGTATCGGCGCCTCGCTCGGCCTGGTCCTCGGCGGCATGCTCACCACCTGGGCGTCCTGGCGCTGGGCCCTGCTGATCAACGTGCCCATCGGCATCGCGGTCGCCGTCGCCCTGCCCCGCTTCGTGACCGAAACCCCGCGCCGCACGGGGCGGTTCGACACCGCGGGCGCGCTCACCGGTACGGCCGGGACGGCCTCCCTCGTGCATGCGCTGATCCGCGTCTCGGAACAGGGCTGGACCGACCCCTGGGCACTGTTCGACCTCGGCGCCGCGGCGGCACTGCTCACGGGGTTCACCCTCATCGAGTCCCGGGCCGGACAGCCGATCCTGCCGCTGCGTCTGCTCACGAGCCGCAACCGGGCCGGCGGCTACGCGGGAGTGCTGCTGCTGCCCGCGGGCATGTTCGGCGCGTTCTACTTCCTCACTCTGATCTGCCAACAGGTGCTGCACTACAGCCCGTTGCGCACGGGGTTCGCCTTCCTTCCGCTCACCCTCGTGATGTTCACGACCGTGCGCGTCGTGCCCCGACTGCTCGCCCGACTCGGTGTGAAGCCGGTGCTGCTCACCGGCATGACCCTGCTCGCCGTGGCGACCGGATGGTTGTGGCGGCTGCGGCCCGGCGACGGCTACGCCACCGGCCTGCTCGGTCCGCTGCTGCTGATGGGGCTGGGCGTCGGCCTGAGTTTCATGCCCCTGAACGCGACCGTCCTCGCCGGAATCGGGCCCCGCGAGGCGGGCGCAGCCTCCGGTCTGCTCCAGACCCTGCAGTGGCTCGGCGGCACCCTCGGCCTCTCCGCGCTGGTGACGGTCTACGGCACGGCCACCCGGCACGCGGCCGGCTCCCCCGCTCAGATCCTCACCCACGGCGCGGCCCGCGCGTTCGGGGTCGGCGCCCTCATCGCGCTCACCGCGCTGCTGGTCTCGGCGTTCGTCATCACGGGCACCCGGCCGCAAAAGGCGCGCCCGATCCCCTAGAACGCGGCGCCGCCCGCGCTCGACGGGCGGCGCCCCGCGGATGCGGGGCGGCCCCCTCGGCGCGTCGGCGCCGGACCGCGCGGCGACGCGGGCCGCCCCGCTCCCCGCGGATCACCGCGCGGAGCGGGGCGAGCCCGGACCGCTCACTCGAGCCACGGCCACCGACCGTCGCTGCCCCGCTCGAGCAGCGACACCATCCGGAACGCGCCGTCCGTCAGGCCTCCGAAGGTGTGCCTGTTGCCACGGCCCGACGGGCCGTGGCCCGCCCGGTACCCGGCGAGGTTCCAGGTGTAGACCGGCACATGCGACGGGACCTGCTCGGTCGGGTCGCCGTGGTGGCTGTGGGTGTACTGCTCGTCGGTGACGATCAGTACCCGGTCGTGACCGCCGTAGTGGCGGCGGACCGCCCCGGTGGTGTCGGTACCGCCCAGGTCGCCGAAGCGACCGAGGACCTTCAGCACCGACTCGCCCCTGCGGAAGCCCACCGTGCTGCTTCCGGTTCCGAACTCGACGAGGTCCGCGTCCGCCGCCCGCAGCGCGAGCGCCGTTCCGAAGACCGCCGCCGCATCGGCCCGGGTGAGCTCGGAACGGTCCGACAGGCGCGAGTAGAACATCGAGCCCGAGCGGTCCACGAGCACCAGTGTGCGGCCCGGCAGCGCGGGCACGTTGGCCAGCGAGTGACCGAGCGCCTGCTCCAGCGGGTACGACCAGCGCAGCGACGGCGCGTGCCGGTGGGCGGCGAGGTACCGGAACGGGAACTGCCGCGATCGCGCCACCTCGACCGGGTCGCCGATCCGCGCGGCGACCTGGGCGGCCACCTCGTCGGACACCCCGGCCTCGTCGAAGTTCCGCAGGTTCCGCACGAGTGCCATGGTGCCCATGGACGGAATCACGGCCTCCCAGGCCGCCTTGTCCATCGGACCCTGCAGCCAGCCCGCCAGCGCCTCCCAGGTCATCCCCGCCGCCGCGAGCCGCTCGGCGCCGCCGGGAGCCGTGACGACGGCGCGCCGCTGCTCCACGGGGATCGCCATCAGCTCGCGGTGCGCCGTGAGCACGGTGCTCGAGGCGGGCGGCAGCGCGGTGTCCGGGTTGTGCCGGCGATCGAGCGCGTACCGGAACAGCTCGCCCTGCCACGGCTTGCCGGGATGGGGCGCAGCGTGCACCAGGTTGAGGACGTCACCGAAGCGGTAGCCCTTGGAGGCTGTGTCGTACTTCAGCAGCGCCTTGCCGTGGTAGAGGCGCCGTACGGCGTCGGCGAGGCCGCGCTTGACCGGCTTGGGCACGTTCCGGCCGTGGGCCGAGGTCCAGTACGCGAGCAACTCACCGGGCTCGTCCGGCCGCTGCAGTACGGAAGAGACGACCTGACGGTTGGCGGGGCCGTCGGTCGCGCCCGCGTCGAGCCGTGCCTTCACATACTCGGCGGCGCCCACGACCGAGGCCGTCCGCAGGTTCCCCTCGCCACGCAGCCAGCCGAGCAGGCCGGCCGTCCAGGACGGGTCGGTGACGGCGAGCCGGCGCACGAGGGCGGCGAACCGGTCGTCGCGGTCGGCGCCGGTCTCGTAGAAGGTCCGCTGTGCGACGAGGTTCGAGACGGCGAGCAGGAACAACTCCGAGCGCGGGTCGCGCTCCTGGCCGCGGCCGCCCTCGTAGGTGCGCAGCACGCGCCCCGTCGAGGTGACCCGTGACGTCGGCTGCCCCTTGGCGGCCCTGGTGTTGAAACGCGCCATGCTGAATTCCCCCGAATTCGTTTCCGTTCCGGATGGAGGCACGACAAAGGAAGGGTGCCCGAGTTCAGGGGTCGGCGACGGAGTTCAGTCCGCTCTGTCCGTGAAGCAACTTTCCTGCGCACCGGACACCCGTCCTGTGCTGCGCCTCCCGAGATCAAGTCGGCGGCGGCGTGGATTCCTTTTGCAGAGGAAGCAGCCGCGGCCCGCGCACCGGGAGGTGCATGAAGTTGTGGTGTCCAGAGATCGAGGCCGGCGGAACCGACAAGGTGCTCTGCCCGCTGAGCTACACCGGCGCGTGGTACCGGTGGCGGGACTCGAACCCGCGGCCGCCCCATTATGAGTGGAAGTAGGTCCTGCCTTCGCACCTGGACGTGCATCACTCTAGGAGGCGGGCCGCGGGCCGGGCGAACGAATTAAGTCCCGCAGGAGCCGGTCCGGTTGCCGGGAGTTCAGCCGCGCTTCTGGCGCTTCCAGGGACCGGTGACGGCCACCATGATGCCGGGGTCCTGGATATTGGCGAACAGGGTCTTTCCGTCGGGCGAGAACGTGACGCCGGTGAACTCGCTGTACTCCGGCTCCTCCTCGGTGCCGATGTTCAGGTCGTTGCGGGCGATCGGGTAGGTGCGGCCGCTGTCGGTGGCACCGAACAGATGCTGGACACCCTCGCCGTCCTCGGCGATGACAAGACCGCCGTACGGGGAGACGGTGATGTTGTCGGGGCCGTCGAAGGCGCCGTCCTTGGCCGGGTCGGGGTTCACGCCGAGCAGGACCTTCAGCGTGAGGGTCCTGCGCCGGGGGTCGTAGAACCAGACCTGGCCGTCATGCTGGACGGGGCTTTCCTCACGGGCGTACGAGGAGACGATGTACGCACCGCCGTCGCTCCACCACATGCCCTCCAGCTTGCGGGCCCGGGTGACCGCGCCGGCACCGAACTGGCTGCGGACCGAGACCGTCTTGGCGTCGCGGTCGGGGACGTCGACCCAGTCGACGCCGTACACCGTGCCGATCCTCGTGGCGCGGGAGAGGTCGTCGACGTACCGGCCGCCGGAGTCGAAGCACTTGAACGCCTGGAGCCGGCCGGCCTCGTCCGCGAGGGTGCGCAGCCTGCCGCGTCCGTGGTGGAAGCCCTCCGGCGGGGTCCAGCGGTACAGCAGCCCGTTGGGCCCGGAGGCGTCCTCGGTCAGGTAGAGGTGGCCGCGCTTGGGGTCGACGACGACGGCCTCGTGGGCGTAGCGGCCCAGCGCCTTGATGGGCCGGGGGTGCCGATTGGCACGACGGTCCTCGGGGTCCACCTCGAAGACATACCCGTGGTCCTTGGTCATGCCGTTCTGACCGGCCTTGTCCTCGGTCTCCTCACAGGTGAGCCACGTGCCCCACGGGGTGCTGCCGCCCGCGCAGTTGGTGGACGTGCCCGCGATGCCCACCCACTCCGCGACATGGTCGTGGCGGACCTCGACGACGGTGCAGCCACCGGACGCGGCCGGGTCGTAGACAAGACCCTCGGTAAGCGGCACCGGGTACTTCCAGTCGGCACGGGGGCCCTTGAGCTCGTGGTTGTTGACGAGAAGGGTGGTGCCGCGCGGACCGTCGAAGGTGGCGGTGCCGTCGTGGTTGGAGGGGGTGAACTCGCCCGACTCCAGCTTGGTCTTCCCGCTGTAGGTGATGACGCGGTACCGGAACCCGGCGGGCAGGGCCAGCACGCCCTTGGGGTCGGGGATCAGCGGTCCGTAGCCGACGCCGCCGTGCCGGTCCGCCTCCTGACCCGCGGCGGTCTCGGTCTCGGTGTCGGCGGACGCAAGGGCGCCCGGGGCGGTGGCGAGGGCTCCGACGCTGCCGACCAGTGCGACACCGGCGCCGGTGAGCGCGGATCGTCGGGCGAAGTCCCTGCGGGTGAGCGACATGCTGTCTCCTGTGGAAGGGGAGTGAGTCGGTCGGGGGGTGGGGCTCGCGGACCTCGTTGCGCGCACACGCTCCCGCCTCCGCCTGAACACCGGCTGAACACCGGTCGACGTCGGCGGACGAACTTCTATGAATCCACCAAACGGGCCCCCTGAAGCCACCTCACCCACACCAAGG
>Ga0102590_1001448_pt1 | contig 35773 bp, 34 predicted proteins | sample AraplaMF_Col_mMF_FD_76859 | JGI IMG/M metagenome (GOLD analysis project Ga0102590, IMG submission 76859) | Arabidopsis root microbial communities from the University of North Carolina, USA - plate scrape MF_Col_mMF | ecosystem: Host-associated > Plants > Roots > Endosphere | place: USA... | reverse complement strand
GAACCGCGCACCGTTGCCGGCCGCGCGTTCCCGCGGGCCGTCCCGCGGCGGGGCCTGTAGCTCAATGGTTAGAGCCGGCCGCTCATAACGGTCTGGTTGCAGGTTCGAGTCCTGCCGGGCCCACCAATTCTCTAAAGATCAAAGCCTTGGCTCCCCGGATGCCCGCTGGTGGGATATTTCGGTTAGGCATTTTGTCGTGTCTGTTCCGTCCTATCTGGCTGTGTCACGTCACGACATCTACTTTTTCGATGGCCATTGCGCGTTGCGACTTCGATTAAACTAGGCAAGCCGCTTCCATCAGATGCCCGCGCAAAATTTTTATCACATCTGCATTTGCAAAGACTCAGCCGACTCAATCTACAATTGTCTTTTACAAACGAACCAGGACATTTTGAATGACTGATCGGATTGTTCGGCAACTTGTCCCGCAACCCGCCGAGCCAAATCAGGGACGGCTATTCTCTGAATACGCTAAGACGCCGAACGTCGTGCTTTTGGGCGCGCCCGGGGCTGGGAAAACCCACCTGTTTATCGAAGCCGCAGCCAAGAACGGCACGCGAGTTACTACCCGGGACTTCCTCAACATTCCTGCCTTTCCCGCCGCGACAACATTGTTCATCGATGCACTCGACGAGCGTCGAGCAGGACGCGGTGACCAGAGCACGATCGATGCCGTCGTTCAAAAATTGTTTGATGTTCAGCCAAAGCAACTTCGCATCTCCTGCCGCGAAAGCGACTGGCTCGGCTCCACCGACCTCGCAACGTTTCAGCCGTACTTCAGCAGCCACGGAGGCTACGTAGTCTTAGCACTCGAAAAGCTGACCACGGAGGAGCAGCGAGCCGTCCTGCAAACGCAAGGCGTGACAAATCCGAACGCATTTCTAGAACAAGCAGTAGAACGCGGCCTGAAAGACCTTCTTACCAACCCACAAAATCTCGTGATGCTCGCAAAGTCTGTAAAGGACAAGAATTGGCCACGCAATCGGACTGAACTATTCCAGAATGCTACTACGCTGCTGTTATCCGAACACAATCCCACGCGTGCGCGTTCGGGCGATGGTGTCTACGGGACAGATGAGCTTCGCGCACCAGCGGGGGCTGTTCTGGCGACACGCCTAATAAGCGATGTGGGCGGCGTAAGTTTAGCCGACAACGAAGCGGTAGATGAATATCCAAGTTACCGAACCACACCATTCCCGGACCGGGATAGAGTCCGGGCCGCGCTCGGTCGCCGGGTCTTCATTGGCAACGGCGACGAGGCCGCAGATTATACTCACCGCACGACGGCCGAATATCTGGGGGCGGCCTGGTTGGCAAAGCAGATTGAAAGCGGCCTTCCGATAGGACGAGTCCGCGCACTGATGGGGGTCGATGGCCATCCCGCCGCGGAATTACGAGGTTTGAATGCGTGGTTAGCTGTCTTATGTCCAAATCACGCTAACGAACTGATCGATGCCGATCCCTACGGTGTTCTGATTTACGGCGATGCTGCTTCCCTGAGTCCCTCGCACCGGAAGAGATTGCTTTCGTCGCTTGCCCTGCTTTCTGAAACTGACCCGTGGTTCGGGCGTGACGAGTTGACTGCACCTAATGTTGGAGCGCTCGCGAGCGTTGACTTAGCGTCGAGCTTCCAAACAATCCTGAGGTCTAAGACGACAAACTTCTCCTTAAAGAGGCTCGTCCTAAGCGCACTCGCCGCTGGCGCGCCATTAACAAATCTTTCCAATGATATACTGGCGATTTTCCTCGATACTAAGGCTTCATACGCCCTGCGCGATCTGGCTTTCGATGCGTTGCGAAGGCTTGGAAAGACCGGAATTGACAGCATCAAACGAAGCTATCAACGGCTGGGACACTCGGAGTCAGACATTCGCCTTCGCGCAAATGTTCTTGGCAACCTATATGGAGATTTTCGCCTGCCCGACAGCGCGAAACTTCTTAACGACGCGCTGGTGTGTTCGGACGATCTGCCGGGCGGGATTTTCCTATTGCTTGAACGAGCAGTGCCGCTCGCGGACATAGTTCCATTAATCGCAAGCCTGAACATTCCAAATCATAGAGCGTCATTGGCATACTCAGTGACTGCACGAGCCCAGCGACACAATGCTTTTGATGTGAGCTTCACCATCACGCGACTTATCATTCGGTATCTGAAAGGGTCCCACCCAGGTCTTTCGGATGATGCAGTTTGGAAGATGCTTACCGTCCGCCAAACATTGGGAAGCTCGTTGGGGCGCAGCAGTAGCGACGAACTGCGTAAGGAACTTGAAAGACGCCCAGAGCTACTAACTGAATTGTTGGAAAGAGCCCTAGACGCACTAGACGAATCCGCACCGGATAGGGCCGTCTTGTGGAAATTTCGAGAAACTACCCTTCTTTCACTCGACGAGAAGACAGTTGCGAAGCGACTCGCAGCGAGAGTGCTCAAAGGGATTGACACACCGCCCAAGCTAGCCCTGCTCTATGAGCTGGCAATCCATCTTGCCATCGGCGTCGATAATTCTCAATTCGACGAGCTCTATCATTACGCGGACTCTCATTCACATCTCTCCACTGTTCGAGATCGCGTCATTACCTCTCCGCTGGAAGATTGGCGACGAGAAGATGCTGCACGCGCCTCTCAGCAGGCTTCAGACGATGAGCAGAGCGCGATTGCATGTCGCCAAGCATTCGAACGCGACAAGTCAGAAATTGCATCCGGAAGACACTTAGGCTGGCTACAGTGGCTCGCAGAAATTTACTTCGACGAGAACATGGAAGCCACGCCGCATCAACGACTGGAGCAGAAAATTGGAACTGAGAATGCCGAGGTGGCTATTGCGGGCTTCAAGGCTTGCCTTCATAGGACCGACTTACCTACGGTTAAGGACGTAGGGAAAGCCAGCGTACGAAACCGCTATCCAAAGTGGTGGTACGCCCTAGTTGCTGGGATGGACGAACACTGGGTTAGTGATCCAGCATTTATTGGCTTTTCGGACCAGTTTCTTGAAGCAATAGCTGCGGTAGAACTCATATCCATTACGCACCGTCGCGAAGGCAATACCATCCTCAACATGGATCATCCTTGGCAAAAGACTTTGATAAGGGAGCGTCCGAGACAGATTGCATCTGTGTATGCGCAGGTCGCCAGCATGGCCCTCGCAGGGAACGGCAGCATCATTCACGGATTGGATGAACTAATAAGGGACGACGCATTTGTGGATGTTCGGAGAAGTATCGTTCTTAGATTGCTGCGCAAACATAGCGCTGCGCCGATCCAGCAATTGGAGCAGATGCTCATCTCTGCCATCGCCGACGCAACCACAGATGACGAACTTAACAAGCTTGTTGACGCTGCTCTTGCCAGAAAGTCTGATCTTAAGCCCGACCAGCGATTGCTATGGCTAGTCGCAGGTTTTCTAATCGCACCTGACAAATACATGAAACTGGTTCAGAGCGCTGGCAAAAAGCCGGATATTGTCTGGCACATGCGATCTTTGTTGCGTTCTGCAAAAGGCAAGAACTACGACAATCTAAGCGTCGAACAAATTGAGATCGTCATCAGGGCCGCAGGGCGTCACTTTCCGATTACTTCTATGCCGTCGTCAACTTGGGGAGATAGACACCCCTGGGACGGCTCGGAGTTCTGCAACGGCCTAATCGACTCCTTATCAAGTCGTACATCAGAGGCGGCGTCGTCAGCACTTGCTAGGCTCTCGCAACATACGTCTTTGACTTCCTACCGAGATCACATAAGGCATCAGCGTGCCAATCAACAAGCCCGGATGAGAGAAGCAGAGTATCGGCAGCCAGACTGGAAGCAGACGGCGGCAGCTCTACTTAATGGTCCACCTGCAAATTTTGCAGATTTGCAGGCGCTGGTCCTCGACCATTGTCGCGACTTGAACAATGAGACCACAAATCGCAACATTGATGCATATAAGCAGTTTTGGAACGAAGGGTCGCACGGCAAGACGACGAAACCTCGTTCAGAAGAAACTTCACGAGATTTGCTCGTAGGAATGCTGCAAGTACGGTTGCGTCCGCTTGGTATCATGGTCGAGCCAGAAGGTCATATGGCCGCCGATAAGCGCGTTGATGTTTCAGTTGCAGTCAACCACAAGAAAACGCTGATGGAGTGGAAGCGAGACTATCATCCTGACGTTTGGCACGCCCATACGACGCAGTTGGACCGTCTGTACACCGCAGACCCAGAGGCAAGCGGATATGGGATATACGGTGTATTTTGGTTTGGTCCAAAGCGCCCACGAAAAATCCCTGTCAGACCGGACGGCGGAAGATCGCCCAGTACCGCAGTGGAAATGTTGGAGATTTTGACCGGGATGATACCAGCTCAGAAGCGAGAGAAATTGAGCGTCGTCGTACTGGATGTGTCGGGCCCAACTGGCGCGCAAAAGAACCCAAAAGGCAACCGACTAAAGACTTCTTCATCGCGCAAGCGGAAGGGAGCGCTTGGCGCGGAGAAGAACCCTAAAGGGACAAAGCGACGAGGCAATCGAACAAAGGTGCCTCCACCTCAAAAGCGAAAGCCGAGCATTGTTAGGAAGGGAGCAAAAACTTCTGCGCCTATCAAGTTAGGATCGAAGCGTAAGAAGAGACAGTAAGTCACGCCTGTGGAGATGCTCCGCCCAAAAGCGAGACAATGGTCCGAGTTACCGGCTGAGTTATCGTCCTTCATAACGTCGTCCGACTTTTGATTAGTGTCTGTGCGTTGCCTCTTGTTGTCTACGTTGCTAAGTAGAGCACAAAGGTGGGACATTGTGTCCTTCCTACCCAACCAGAGCGCTGGCAAAACTTTGGCCTTCTCGCGATGGTGGATGCTCCTGCCGGGCCCACCACGCTTCGCCCTGCGGGCTACGCGTGGCGCAGCCATGCGGAGAACGAAGGACGAAGCGTGGTGTCCGGCGTAGCTGGAGCACAGCGGAAGCAAAGACGGACTGAATCTGACGAATGCGTCACCGAGCATCCGCCGCTTTAGCTCGCAGAGTTCTGTGCACCGTCACCGTTATCGGGCGCTTGGCAACCGAAAGCCCTATTGCAGCTTTTCGACCTTTGCCGGCAGGTCGGGATATCGGCCAATTCTGTAGGTCGCGTTCTTGCACGTCAGAACCCAGACATCGTAGTCCGGCTTTGACAGCTTGGCGTCGCGCGTTGCTTTCTGCGGCTGGTCGCAATCGAAGCCCTGGCTGCGGATTTGAGCTGCGAGCGTACTCGTCGCGGTTTGAGCTTTGGCAATTTGTCCGAAACGCTCGCCGTTCGACAGCACGGCGAGTAAAAGAACGGCCAAGAGCGGAAGAGTTTTCGTCGTGCGTTCCATGCTTGCCCTCCTTGGGGTTGCGATCACCGTTCGCCCGGCTGCCATGTTGACGGCGGACCTCTGGGTTCGCCTGCGTTCGCAGTTTTCCGGAAATCCCTTTCGCAGCCTTCTGATCTCAGATCCTCCGCATCTCAGCATATCCTGGCATTGTCGCCCTCGTCGCAAATATGGCCGGGCCAGCCGCGGACCGATGGACCGAACCATATTGGAATGCCGCCCCAGATAATCCAGCGGCCACCCGGTTCAGCCGGAAGCCTCACAGGCACGCGGATTTTGGCGCGTGACTGGCCGGCCACGGCGGACGAGGTGAGCGTTGCGATCGCGATCAAGCCAATCGACAAGAGCTTGATTGTCGTCATTGAACTTGCCTTTTAGCCCTTGACGGGGCTGCAACCTTAACCCGTTTCCTTGACCTCGTGCAGGCGAACCTTTGCCGGCTCGCACGATCATGGGCGTTCCGACCCCGAATATTCGCCGGCGCAGCCCTTCGCGGAGCTATCTGAGCAGATCGCTGCATGTATGGTAGTCTGACTTATTGCGAGGTTCACCATGAGGAAGACGTTATCGGCTCTTGCCGCCGCCGCGACCCTGGCCGCTTTGGCAGGCTCGCCAGCGTATCCGCGCGATGATTACGGACCCGGCGGCAATCCGTATCCGCGCACTTATCCCGGACCACCGCGCGGAACTCCATACTGGTCGGGCTATGTCGATGCCCCCGTTGGCGAGGCGATGCCTCCCTGCCACTGGAATACCCAGCGCTTCTGGGACGGGCAGAGCTGGCGGGAGCGCCGCGTGAGAACCTGCGGCAGCGATCCAGCCTGGCTTTCCAGGCCCTAGAAGCTGAAGACGGCTCGCGCAGCGACCGAGCATCCCGCGTGGCGACGCCGGCGACGTCGGAAAATCCGGTGACAGCGCACCTGGTGATCTCGACCGCTTTCGTATGCCCCTGGGCTCGCGATGAGTGCACCGTCACCGTATGCACGAAAGCGGGGCTTACGTGCGATCGCCGAGCCAAGGCGAGGATCGCGATGCTCGTGTCAACGGTGCCGCAGACCGCCATGCACGTTCGGAGAGTGCGCCGCGATCAGGTTTTTGTGCTTCCGGGCCGCCGCTTCGGCCTCGCGCGCTAGGCGTTCAGCCTTCAGCCTCTCGCGGTTCGCATGAAACGCCGCCTGGGTGCGTTCATACTCGGACATCGCCACTTTGGCACCGGTTTCCTTGAAGAGCCTCTGCGCCTCGCGCTGCGCGGCAGTGGGCGGCTTCCCGTAATTGTGGGCTGTCATTCCCTCCTCCTTCGGTGATGGCCGTAAGGGCTTGTCGGGTCCGACCCTCAAAGTCTCTTCCTCTTTTTCAGTTACCGCAATCGAATATTGGCCAGTGGTTCCTGCACCCGCCACAGATCCGGCCCGGCTGGCTCACAGCCACCCGCCATGGAATTCAGATCTCATCACTTCGACGCCGCACAGCCCTCGATGGCTCCGGCGCGGCGGAAAGTTGGTGGCAAAAACGGCCCCGGCCGTGGGGTTGCGTTGAACCGAAGTGACGCGCCGGCCGACAAATAAATTGGTGTCCAGCGGACCACCTTGGAATGAGGTGCCCGATGTCAAAAGCAAGAGAGCTTGCCGACCGCGCCCTGACCTTTGAAAAGCGCGCCGCGACTGCGATCGATCGTTCATCACGAGAACACTATCGCGAGATGGCCGCTCACTACCGCACGCTTGCCATCGAACATCGCGAAGTCGAACAATTGCAAAAGCTGTCCCAGGCTGGATTTGAACAGCTGACAAAGAGGACCAGCCTCCCCTCATTTGAAAATGCCGACAGGCCAACCTTCCAGCGCGCCATGGCGGTGGGCATTTTGCTCTGCATCGCTTTTGTCGCCGTCAGCTTCTCATTGCGGCCGCAGGCGACTGACGATCGCGTGCTGGTCAAGGCGGATCGCCTCATGCGGACCGCCGGCGATCCATCCAAGATGAGATAGAATTGGAATAGTCGAATACCAGCAACGCCTGGACAGGACACTGTTTGCGCAATCCGCGCAGGGAATGAATCCACACTGAGACACCACAGGCGCGGCGCTCGTCTTTTTTAGCTCCTACGAACGGTGCCCTGCATCAAGCTTTGACGCAGGCAACATTGCACAGGGAGTTATGTGAACGCCTCGGTGCAGATAACGTGCCCCGAAGGCAACACGGCAGCGCGATCTCGCGGTTCGCGACTTCAAGACGAGACATTCAAAATCTCGCTGGCATACTGTCGTGGACGAACCATGGGGGGGGGCAGATGACGCGCTGCATGGCAGAACGCGAATCTGGTCGTCGGCTGATCGGCTCGACGATCGGCGCCATATTGGCGATGTCCGCGGCTTTACCAGAGGCGACCTACGCCGACGAAAGCGGCGTGTCCTACTGGCTGCCCGGACGCTTCAGCAGTCTTGCCGCAACGCCGGCGGTGCCGGGATGGTCGATGGCGGAGGTTTACTATCACACCTCCATGTCGGCGTTCGGCGCCGCGGCCGCGTCAAGGGAAATTCAGATCGGCCGATTTCCCGCGGCCGTGAACGTCAGCCTGGATCTGCATCTGAATGCGCAGGCCGACCTGGTGCTGCTCAACCCTACCTACACCTTCGCGACGCCGGTGCTGGGCGGACAATTGGCTGTGGGCGTGACCGGCCTGTTTGGTCGGGCGGCTGCCGACCTCAACGGCACGCTGACAACCGGATTCGGACCGCTCGCAACAACACGCATGGGGAGCATCGGCGACTCCGTCACCTCCATCGGCGACCTTTATCCGCAGGTGACGCTGAAATGGAATCAAGGCGTCCACAACTTCATGACCTATGCGACGGGAGACATTCCCGTCGGGGCCTACGATCCAAATCGCCTGGCCAATCTCGGCATCGGTCACGGCGCCATCGATGGCGGCGGCGGCTACACCTATTTCAACCCGCAGGCGGGGCATGAATTTTCGGCGGTCGCGGGCTTCACCTACAATTTCAGGAATCCGGACACGCAGTACCGGAGCGGCGTCGACTTCCATGTCGACTGGGGTGCTTCGCAGTTTCTCTCCAAGCAGCTCTTTGTCGGCCTCGTCGGCTATGCGTATCAGCAGATCACCGACGATTCCGGACAGAACCCGATCCTCGGCGGTTTCCGCTCACGTGTCGTTGGCGTCGGTCCGCAGATCGGATTTCTGTTTCCGGTCGGCGACATGCAGGGTTATCTGAACCTGAAGGGATACGGCGAATTCGCCGCCGAGAATCGGCCGGCAGGCTGGAATACCTGGCTGACATTCTCACTCTCCCCGGCAGCGCCTGCCAGCACCGTGACGCCAACACGACGGATCGTGACGAAGTAGCTGCTGTCTGCGGCAAGCCGCGAAGCCCCGCTCGCCGTTGCTCCATCAGGTCATGGGGATGCGATTTTCTGGCCGGTGGCGGGCAGCATCTCGATCGTTATGGTGCTCGTGCCGCGCGGAAGCCCAAAGGGCGTCGACGGGCTGTCAAGTCGATGACAACCGGATTTTCCGGTAGACTGGCTGACCTTGTTGGAGACATGATCAAGATCACGACGCCCCCCATTGCGACGCAGCGATGTCCGCGCGCATCCGGCGGCGGATGTGCGGCGCTGCTCCTGCCTCTCTGCTCCTGCCTCTCTGCTCCTGCCTCCCTCGCTCCTGCCTCTCTCATTTCCGGGACTGAACATGCGCAAGCTTCTGGCGATCTTGGTGATCTCGTGCTGGGCGACGTCGGCTCACGCTCAAAAGGCCGACCTTGTTGTCACGAACGCAAGAATCGTGACGCTGGATCCCGCATCGACGATCGCGCAGGCACTAGCAGTCCGCGAAGGCAGGATCGTTGCCGTCGGCGGCAACGATGCCATGGACGGACTGATCGGGCCCGCGACGCGCCGCGTCGACGCGGGCGGACGGACGATCATTCCGGGATTGATCGATTCCCATATTCACGCGGTGCGCGCCGGCCTCACCTACGCAACCGAGGTCAACTGGATCGGCGCAAAGACGATTCCCGAGGCGATGGAACGCCTGCGCCAGGCGGCAAAAGCACGCCCGGCGTCCTGGATCATCGTGGCCGGCGGCTGGAGCGAATTGCAATTTGCGGAGAAGCGGCGGCCGACCCTGACTGAAGTGATGTCGGCCGTTCCCGACAATCCGGCTTACATCCAGCTGTTCTATTCGGCCGTGCTGATGACGCCGAAAGCGCAGCAGACCCTCGGCATTTCCTCGGATCAGTTGCCGGCCGGTATCACGGCCGAACGCGCCGCAGCGGGCGAGGCCACGGGCTGGTTCAACGGCTCCATTGTCAGCATCTCCGCGCTGTTCGATCGCCTGCCGAGGCCGAATTTCGACGAGAATGTCGCGGGGACCCGGCAGTTCTTCACGGAGCTCAATCGGCTCGGAATTACCGGGATCGTGGATCCCGGCGGCTTCAGCATCTATCCCAGCCATTACGCCGCCCTGCAAAAGCTTTGGCGCGAGAAGTCACTGTCGGTGCGGGTGGCCTATAGCCTCTTCGCCCAGAATGTCGGCGCGGAATTCGAGGAGTACAAGAATCTCACGCCATTCCTGCCGATGGGATTCGGCGACGACATGCTGCGATTCAACGGGATCGGAGAGCGGATCACCGGCGCCATGTACAACAACAACGCGCCCGACGCGGCCGCCAAGGACAAATTCCTCGAGATCGTTCGCTGGGCCGCCAAACAAGGGCTGACGGTCACCATCCACTGGCAGGAAGACAAATCCGTCCATCAACTCCTCGACCTCTATGAAGAGGTCAACAAGGAGACACCGATCGCGCCACTGCGCTGGTCCATCGCCCATCTCGACAATACCTCGCCCGAAACGCTGGCCCGGATGAAGGCCCTTGGTATCGGCTGGACCATGCAGGACGCCATGTATCTCGGCGGCGACCGGATCGTGGCGCAGGCCGGCGAAGCCGCGCGCACCATGCCGCCGATCGTCACGGCGTTGCGCGCGGGTGTCCATGTCGGGGCCGGCACGGATGCCCATCGGGTCGCATCCTACAATCCGTTCGTCGCACTGCAATGGATGCTCGACGGCAAGACCGTCGGCGGACGATCGACGCGCGGCCCGGACGAAACCCCCAGCCGCGAAGATGCCTTGCGGCTGTATACCGTGGGAAGCGCCTGGTTCTGCTTCGACGAGACGCGGCGCGGCACGTTAGAGACCGGCAAGCTCGCCGACTTCGCGATTCTCGACCGGGATTTCATGTCCGTCCCCGTCGAGCAGATCGGCGCCACGGCGTCTGTGCTGACGGTCGTGGGCGGCAAGGTCGTCTACGCGGCGGATGCTTTCTCGAACGCAAGGTAGGAGCTGGAACGCCGCCGGCCGCTCATACCACCAAGAACCAAATGACCCGCCCCGCGTTATCTCCCCGCTACGGAGCCGTTTCGCGGAGGTTTCGTCATGGACGACCAGGATCGGACGACCCTAGTTCTATCTGCCATCGCCTTGGCCATCGCCATCGTGGCTGCATCCACCGTCACGATCGAGCACGTGAACACGCGCACGGCCAGCAACGACACGCCGCCCGGCACGACCGGGCTGGCGCGGCCGCACCCGCCGCTGGATCGTGCGGCCGGTGAACCAATCCAGACGACGGGCACGCCGTCCGGTGCGGCTATCCGGCAGCGTCCCTGACTGAACACCGGCGGGGGCAACATCGGCACGGCGCGCGGCCGCGGGCAGATAGCTGGCGGCGCGGCGACCGGCTTGCGTTCCTCAATAGAGCCCCGAATAGACCTCTTCCGTCGCGACGCGCCTCCAGCGCCGGCCGCGCTTTTTGTAGACATGCGCGGCGCCGAACATTTCTCCCGATGCGCGCACGCCGGAGCTGTCGGCGTCGCGCTGCCAGGTGCCGACATCGTGTTCGACGATGACGATCGCGGTTTGCCCGGCCGCGTCGAACGCAGGAAAAGTGTAGGCAAGGCCGATCCGCATGGTCCGCTCTCCCGCGCGCAATGCGGCAACCGCCGCGTCCCGGCGCGCGCGGTTTTCGTCCCTGCTGCAGAAGATCTCGGGACGCGCGCCGCGCGGATCGAGCACCGCGCGTGGCGATGCCGGCGGCGGCGCGGCAGACTTGCCGTCGCGCCGGGCGAGATATTTTCGCGCGAGATCGGCGGGCACCGCGTAGTCCATCCATGCCTTACCGTCGATCCCGCACGGACCGAGCGTCTTTTCGCCGGCCAATTCGAGGGCCGCGATCGCGCGCGCGTCGGCGAGGCGCGCGCGGCCGCTTGCGGCTTGCGCAGGGACGATCGCGGTCGAGATGATCAGCGCGGCGGACGGGATGAGCGTGCGCATCGGACGCACGAAATGCGGGGGCAGTGTCGCAGCGAGAACGACCTCGCCACCCGGCGGGTCGCGGCCGGCATCGGATGCCACGCCCCTCACCCCTCCACCCGGTACAGCCTCCACCGCTCCGGCACGCCCTTGAGCCGGTGCATGCCGTGATCCCTCAGGTCGATGGCGGGCTGCGCGGTCATCAGCTCCTTCACCGCGCTCGACACCAGGACTTCGCCGCCACGCGCCTTGGCGGCGACCCGGGTGCAGATGTGGAAGGCGAGGCCGACCATCTCGCCGCCGCTGAGCGTGTATTCGCCGGCATGCAAGCCGACGCGGATCTCGAGGCCCAGCGTGCGCACGGCCTTCTGGATCGCGGTCGCGCAATTGATTCCGGCGGCCGGCGCCCTGAAGGTCGCGAGCACGCCGTCGCCGGTGGTCACGACCTCCTTGCCGCGTGAGCTCTTCAGCTCCTTGCGGACGGCCGCGTAATAATGGCCCATCACCTTGGTCCAGCGGGCGTCGCCGAGCTTGGCGGCCTTCGCGGTGGATCCGACGATGTCGACGATCAGGATGGTGGCGAGCGCCTGCTTGAGCTCGGCTCCGTTGCCGGCGGATCTGCGCCGGTTCGCAATGGCGCCTGTCAGCGGTTCATAGCGGTGGTTGCGTCGCTTCGCGATGGCGGCCTTGGCATAGTCCTGGGCGCGCTGCGCGGTGCGGCAGCGGATGGTCTTCTCCTGCGGCAGGCGCGTCCAGTAGACCTTGCGGCCCTTGCCGGCGCCCTCGACCTCGACCGCGCCCCATTTCAGAAAGATCGTCGAGCCGGTGCGCCTGACGCACCACGCCTTCGACGTGTACCCGGAGACGTTCGACTGATGGACTCCGATACGAAGATACTTTGGCATGAACGTGCGGCCGATGGCAGGAACGTTTTGGGCGGACCCGGGGCCAAAACGTAATCGGACATTCCTGCGTTGGCAACGGTGCTTCGCGGATCGCTACCGTGTTCTCCGCCTCAAGCGCCCCTGCCGTCCACCCGACTGCCGATCGTGCAGCGCCATGCGGCCAGACGTTCGCCCGGATGCTGCGCCATCCATTCGGCGAGCTGCGGCGCCCCCATCAGGCAGGACTGCATCGTCACGTCGGCGAAGTCCGAGGTCGTGACGATCTGCTCGTGGCAGTCCGTCGGAGAGGCGAGACGGCAGAGCACGGCGATGATCCTGATCATCACGCGAGCTCCCTCGACCAGTCGTATTCGTCTCTGGCGGCCGAGCGCGCCACCGACCGGGCGGAATCGGCGCTGGAGGCCTTTTCGGCGCGCCGCTGATAATCATCGGCCAGCATCTTCAGCCGCGTCGCAACCACCTCGTCGGTCATGCTGCGGGCGGCGCGGAGCAGGCTCTGCGCGGTTTCCATATATTGCTTGCTTCGTCCCGAGATCTGCAGCGTCATGGCATCCTCACACAATTGTCTGAAGGGGTTTCGAAAGCGACCGGGAAGCGGCCTACCCAGTCGCGGTCATCCCGGCGGCGCATCGTGAAACGCTCGACGCACTTCTTCGAGCAAAGCGGCTTGCGCCACGCGTAGTACCGAACGAGACCGAACCTGCCGTCACAGACCGCGCACCGCCCGGTTCGGCTATTGAGATTTGCGGAACAAGTTGGCATTGAGGCCTCCTTTTGCCGTCACGCCCGACGTCGCCCATCACCTCGTCTGTTGCACCGGGAGCGAGTCTTGCGTCCCGATGAAGCGGCGGCGCTCGTGGTACGGCCCGCCGATGACATCACCTTAGGAGTCCCGCGCGGCGATCTCTTTCGACAAGGCGTCTTGAATTGCCCAACCGCACGAAGCGCGGCTGCGTACGCGAGGCGCGAGCCGGTAAACGTGCGTTTGCGCAAGCGGCGGACAACGCCGCACGCGCCGGAGCATCGCTTCGATGCAATGGAACTGAAGGCGGGACGGAGATCGATGGCGCAGGCCGCGCCGATCCCGCGCGTGTCAGGCTGGAAGCGCGAACAGCTCGATCGGATCGCTGAAGCCGCGGACCTCGTATTTGCCGACACGCTCCAGCTCGAACTTCGGCTGGACCAGCTCGGCAAAGTCGCGCGACAAAACCACGTTCCGCCCGATCTGCTTGGTGAGCGCCTCGAGGCGCGAGGCCATGTTGACGGCGGGGCCGATCACCGTGAAGTCGAGCCGGCTCGACGAGCCGATATTGCCGTACATGACGTCGCCGACATGGACGCCGATGCCGTAGTTCATCGGCGCGCGGCCGCTGCCGTTGTTGCGATCGTTCAGCGCGGCCATGGCCTGCCGCGCCTCGGTCACGGCGTGCAGCAGATTGATGCAGGCATCGGGCTTGCTCAGCGGGAAGATCGCGAGCAGGCCGTCGCCGATGAATTTCAGGATCTCACCGCCATGCTTCGCGATCGGCTCGGACATCGCGTCGAAATAATCGTTGAGCAGGTCGATGACGTCGTCACGCGGCCAGTTGTCGGAGATCTTGGTGAAATCCCGCAAGTCGCAGATCATGATCGCGGCGCGCACCGTGGTGCCGGTGCCGCGCCTGGTGGCGCCGGCCAGGATCAGCTCGCCGGCATGGGCGCCAACATAGGTCTCCAGCAGCGTTCGCGCCAGGCGGTTCTTGATCCGGATCTCGCTGACCAGCGCCAGCACCGGCAGCACGTTCTTCAGGGCCTTGATGTGCGCGTCGTCGAAGCCGCCGGGACGGTCGGTGGCGAAGGTGATGAAATGGCGCTTGCCGAGCGTGTGGTACAGCGGCCAGGCCACGTAGTCGGTCAGGCCCTTCTCGCGCATCTCGTCATAGAGAGCGTGCTTGCGGCCGAGCGAAGGGTCCCGTTCGAGGTTCTCGCGTACCTCGGCCGCACCGTCCTGCATCTCGTTGGCGGCGCTGCCGATATATTCGGACCGCTCGCGAACGTCGTAGTCGACCAGTGCAATCTCCGCGTCCCGCATCCCGTCGGACCACATGAAGCGGGCACCCAGCCACTGCGGGTGATTGATCAGGATATGAAGCGTCGACCGCTTGAGCGGGATGCCGGCCTGCTGCAGGCGGTTGCACATCTGCGCGAAGATGTTGTCGATGAAGCGTTCGTCGCGCGTGCCGTTGGTCAGCCAGTCGACGACGCCGTCGGACAGCGTCGGGGCGTTTCGGTCTGGCGTGGTCATATCGAGCCCCTTCGCGTCGGTCTGCATCGACAGCAGATATCGTGCGCCGGAGCGGCGGCGTCAACCTAGCCAGTTGCACGGATTGTTCGCAAAGGTTGTAACCTAGCCGACGAGCCGGATCGACGCCAACACCGCCAGGCCCGAAACAAGCGCCAGGCTGGACGCTTCGGCCAGCTCGACCTTCAGCGTACATTCGTGCGAAATCGCAAAATCCTCTCCGCCGAGACGGATGCTGCAGTCGCCGCGCGCCGCGTAGAGCAAATGCGTGCCGGCAGGCAAAGACCAGTCGCCCGGTTCCTTCACCGCCGCAAGCTCGATGTCCGCCGCTCCGCGCCGCGCCATCAGGTTCACGACCTCGACGGGTCCGGCCTCCAGCGCGGTGACGATCTCCATCTCGCCGGTGAAGCGCACCGTCGTGAAGGGTTCACGCTCGTCGAACTCCTGCGTGGCCGATTTCAGCACCAGCCCGCGCCCGCCGACCACCATCTGCAGGCGGTCGATGCCGGGCATGTGGGAGAAGGGACCGGGCGTCACGATCGGCGTGGACGCGAAGCGCCAGAGCAGGCTGTTCCAGTCCTTCACAGGACTGTCGGCGCGCCAGGCGCCCGCAATGTCGGTGAAGATGCCGCCGCCGTTCTTCCAGGGCGAGCGGGTGTAGTCTTCGGATTTCAGCAGCGTGGTCTTCATGTGTAGCGAGCGTCCCGTGGATCACCCGCATATCATTAATCGTCTCACGCCTTCGCGTCGAGGTTCAGCCTGGTGCTGAGCTCGTTGACGAGCGCATCCACGAACTGGTTCTGATAGGCCGAGATGCCGTTGAAATAGACCGGGCCGCCGGACTGCACCAACAGGCCGCCGCCGGACACGGCGGCATCCTTCGCGCCGCCTTCGGACTTGCCGTCGAGCTCGCCCATGGCGTCGTTGAGCCGGGCGGCGGTCTTGTCGTCCATCTCGCCGTTGGCCTGGAGCGTGGCGAGCAGGGACTGATAGGCACTGCTGAGGTCGGCGCCGGTTCCGGTCTCCGCCGTCGCGGAGAACGTACCGTTGGTCTTGCCGTCGTAGCTCTTGTAGGTCAGCGTCTCCGTCGTGGTGCCGTCGGCATTGGCGTGGCTGTCGAGCATCAGCTGGAAAGCACTGCCATAGGCGCCCGTCGTCTGCATGTTCGGATCGTTCGGATTCCTGTTCTTGCTGGCGCCCGATTTGTCGGAGCCTGCGGTCCAGTTCGGCGGGACGGTGTAGCTGACACTGGTCACGGATTCATTCCTGGAGTCATTGCGCGGAAATATTCAGCAATTTGCGTGCCAGCGAAGGGCGGTTGATTGCCATCGGCTTTCTCGCGCGATGTCGTCTCGACGCTGGTCCACACTGCAGAAATTGCCCGGCAGTTTGATCCCATTGCAGGATGGCGCGGGGCTTGCGCGGCCAAGGCAAAGCCGTCGTTCCGGCGGGAGCGCGTAGCCCCCTCACTCGCCCTTGCCGCCCTTCAGCTTCGGCAGCGTCTCGACGATCTTCTGCTTGCCGTCGATGATCTCGGCGAGGAAGCTGGCGCGGTCGATGTCGCCGTTCTGGTCCCAGCTTGCTTCCATCAGCATGCCCGGCGCCTTGTCGGGCGTCAGCGTCAGGCCCTTCATCGCGGCGCCAAAGGCCTTGCTGTCGAACTTGCCGAGCTTCTCGGTGACGTATTTGACGAGATAGACGGCGGTGTAGCCCTTGATGCCGTTGTGGTCGGGCCGGTACTTGTAGCGCTCGCTGAATTTCTTCGTGAACGCCTCGATCGCCGGCACCGGCGCGTCGGCGGACAGGCCGACATGGCCGCGCACGCCGTTGGCGGCGGGGCCGGCGAGCTCGACCACCTTCTGGCTCAGCAGCGTGGTCTCGCCGAACAGCGGCGTCGACAGGCCTTGCCGCTTCGCCTCGATCAGGAAGCGGGCGCTCTCCTCCTCGTTGGTGTAGACGAACACGGCATCGGCCTTGGCGCCCTTGAGCTTGATGACGTCGGAGCCGAAATCGACCTGGCCCTGCTCGGTCGAGATGTCGGCCGCGATGTCGATGCCGCGCGCCTTCATCTCCTTCAGGAAATTGTCGCGGCCGCCCTTGCCGAAATCGTTGTTGACCCAGACCAGGGCCACCGACTTCACCTTGAGCTTGTCGTGCAGATAGTTGGCGATCTTCGGCATCGAGAATTGCTGGCCAAACGCGGTGCGGAAGACCCAGGGATTGCCTTGCGTGGTGATGTCGGCGGCCTCGGCGCCGACGATCTGCGGAATCTCGGCGCCTTGCGTCAGCGCCATGTTGACCTTGACCGAGCCGGAATAGATCGGCCCGAGCACGACGTAGGGATCCTTGTCGAGAACCTTCTGCACCTGCGCGCGCGAGATGCCGGGATTGCTCTGGGTGTCCAGATGCTCGGTCTGGATCTTGCGGCCGAGGATGCCGCCGGCGTTGTTGATCTCGTCGACGGCGAGCGCGACGCCGTCGCGCCAGTTGGTGCCGGAGACGGCGCCGGGGCCGGACAGCTCGATGACGTCGGGGATGTACACCGTGCTCTGCGCGCCGGCTGCGCCGGCCCAGAGCGATGCGGCGATGCCGAGCGTCCCTGCAAGATGCCTCATGATGTCGTCCTCCCCTTTGCTCTTTTTATGATCCCTCGAAGCCGAGCAGTTTGGCCGGCGTCCGCCATAACAGGCGATGCTGATCGCCCGGATCCGGAAACAGATTTGTCAGCACCGCGAGCAGCGGCCCGTAATCGAGCCTTTCGGGCGCCCGCAGGAACGGATAGTCCGAGCCCCAGACGCAGCGGTCGAGCGTGAAGGCCTCGACCAGCGTTGCGATGAAGGGCCAGGTGTCCTTGTAGGGATGCGGCGCTTGCGAGAACTTGTAATAGCCTGACAGCTTGACGTGCGCGTCGCGCTCGCGGCCGATGGCAAGCAAGGCCTGGAAAGCCCTGCCCTGCAGGCCCTGCGCGACCGAGGGACGGCCGCAATGGTCGAACACCAGGCGCACGTCCGACTTGTCGATCAGCGGCAGCAGGTCGAGCAACTGGTCCTGCTCGACCTGGATCTGGAGGAACAGGTCGAGGCTTTTCAGCTTCTCCAGCAGCGGCGCCGCCTCGAGATAATAACCGGCGCCGTGGAACGGCACGTTGAAGGCAACGCCGATCACGCCGGCGGCTTTCAGCCGTTCGAGCTCCCGGATGTCGACGTCGTTTTCGACGACGGCGACGCCGCGAAAGCGGCCGCCGCCTTGCGCGAGCGTGTCGAGCAGGATGCGGCTATCGCTGCCGTAACCGGTGTTGGTGGCCACGACCAGCGCGTGGCGGACATCGAAGGCGTCGAACACGCGCAGGAGCTGCGCCGCGGGCGCGATCTCCTGCCCGCTCGGCCGGTACGGCGTGTCGGCGGAGTAGGGAAAGCGGACGGGATCGATGGCGTGGATGTGGCAGTCGATCCTGGGGGACACCGGCAGCATCATGGCGCAAAGCTCCCCGGCTGGTCAGAACGTCGCTTCGATCGCCTTGATCAGCTCGGGCGTCACCTCGGGCATGACACCGAACCAGGCCTTGAAGGCGAGCCGGGCCTGGTTGAGCAGCAGGCCGAGCCCGTTCACCGTCACGCAGCCGCGCGCGCGAGAAGCGGCGAGGAAGGGCGTCTCCAGCGGCGTGTAGATCAGATCCGCGACGAGCGTTTCCGGCCGCAGGCGCGACAGATCGATCTCCAGCGCATCCTTGCCGACCATGCCGCGATCGGTGCAGTTGACGAGCAGCGCGACATCGCCGAGCGCCGTGCCGCGATCGTTCCACGCAACCGTGCTCACGGCGGAGCCGAATTCCCTGGTGATCGCCGCGGCCTTCTCCGCCGTGCGGTTGGCGATGCGGATCTCGCGTGCGCCGTTCTCGAGCAGCGCCACCACCACCGCGCGCGAGGCGCCGCCCGCCCCCAGCAGCAGGATCGGCCCGGCATCGCCGCGCCAATCGGACTTCGCATCGCGCAGGCTCTGCACGAAACCGTTGCCGTCATTGTTGAAGCCTGAGAGCGTGCCGTCCTTCTCGACAACGATGGTGTTGACCGCGCCGATGCGCTTGGCCGTTTCGTTGACCCGGTCGAGCAGCGGCATCGCCGTCTGCTTGTGCGGCATGGTGACGTTGCAGCCACGGAAACCGAGCGCGATCAGCCCATGAAGCGCATCCTCGAGCCGCTCCGGCTTGACCGCGAGCGGCACATAGGAACCGCGGATGCCGTGCGTCTTCAGCCAGTAACTATGAATGACCGGCGAGCGCGAATGCGCCACTGGCATGCCGATTACGCCCGCCAAGCCAAATCCGTCCGCCTGCGACATGCTGCGCTTCCCGTCCTTGCGCCGCCTGCACATCGCGTGCGGGGCTGTTCCTCGCGGCCGCACCTTTCGGTGTCCGACCATGCTATTTGTTCAATTGTACAATTCTATTAGGCGGAATGGCTAGCGCGCGCAATGTGAATCTGGGGTGGCGGGCCAGACCGGCCGTGCGCCGAGGCCCGCATTCTCGCGTGCGTCAGCCGGCCCTCGCCTTCTCGCGGCTATTTCGTCGTCAGCGCCGCAATCGGACGCCATTCCGCATCCGGCGGGGCCGCGGCAAGCTGCCGGCAGCGGTCGCGCATCATCGCTGCGGGATGATCATGGCTGCGGTCGCGCAGCACGGCCTCGAAATCGGCGAGCGCTGCCGCGAACCGGCGCGCGCGATAATTGGCAAGGCCCTGCTCGTAGCGGGCGATCCAGCCGGCTTCGGCCTCGCTCTCCCCGGCAAGCGAGACCAGCTCGAAGACCGGAAAGCCTTCCTCACGGCCGTACACGGCGATGCTGTCGATCTCGCGGGTGACGATGGCGCCGCGCGCCAGGCGTTCGGTCGCCTCGCCGATGAGGATCTGCGTGCCGTAGGACTTGTTCACCCCCTCCAGGCGGCTTGCGACGTTCACGGCATCGCCGATCACGGTGTAGTTCAGCCGCAGCTCCGAGCCGATATTGCCGACCAGCATGCGGCCGGAATTGATGCCGATGCGGATCTGGAGCGGCTGGCCGAGATCGTCAGCAAGGCCGGATTGCGCGATCGCCCTGCGGCATGCGAGCGCCGCGCGGCAGCAGCGCAGCGCGTGATCGTCCTGCGGCTGCGGCGCGCCCCAGAACGCCATGACGGCATCGCCGATGAACTTGTCGATGGTGCCGCCATTGCTGACGACGGCCTCCGAGGCGAGGTCGAGATAGCGCGACAGCAGCGGCACGACGCGATCGCCGAGCCGCTCGGACAATCCGGTGAAGCCGGCGATGTCGATGAACATCACGCTCAGCTCCTGGATGCTGCCGCCGGGCCGGGCCTCGACGCCCTGGCGCAGCAGGGCGCGGACGAGATCGGCCGGGATGAACTTGCGGAATGCCGACAGCCCCGCCGCCATCTCGGCGATCGCACCGGACAGGCTCGCGATCTCTTTCAGCCGCGACGGATGGCGCCGGACCTGCTCCAGCGCGAACGCCTCGACATGGCGAAGCTCGCCGACGACGCGCGACAGCGGCGCGGCGATGACGGAGCGCGCCAGCATGGCCGAGGCCAGCGCCGCGAGCACCGCGCCGATTGCAAGACCGAGGATCAGGCGATGCAGCGTGGTCTCGACCGGACCAAGGAACTCCGCTTCCGGGATCACGGTTGCAAGCGACCAGCCGGGAAACGGCAGCGGCGTGAGCGCGATCTCGTAGGCGGCGCCGCCCGATGTCAACCGGCTGCGCCAGGCTTCCTTGCGGCCGGCATCGCCGGCCTTCACCAGCGCCGTCCGCGCCAGCGGCAGCAGATTCGTGTCGCCCCTGGCGACGTGCAGCTCGTCGGCGTCCTTGTCGGGCGCTGCGACCAGCTCTCCGCTGTCGTCGATGATGAAGGCCGTGCCGGTGCGTCCGACCTCGAGCTGCGACAGGAAACGTGCCAGGCGCGTGTATTCGATCATGATCGCAAGGACGCCTTGCCGCTCCTGATAGACATCGATCGGGCCGGCAAAGGCGATCGACGGCCGCTCGCCGGTCGGATGGTCCACCACCCTGAACCATTGCGGCTCCTCGGCCGCGAGCCCGGTCTTGAACCAGGCCTGATCGGCGACGTGGAAATCGGTCGGCTCGAACCGGCGGTTGGCGAATTCGATGTCGCCGGGCACCACGTCGTATTCGTCGACGCGGCGCTGGCCGGCGTGATCGGTCTTTGAGATCTCCATCATCTCCAGCCGGCGATCGCCGAGCTTGTGCGCGCCAAAGAACGCGCCGTCCGGCCAGCCGAAGGCGACCCAGGAAATCGTGGCCTGCGACTGCAACTGCGACAGGAACACGAATTCGCGCTTGTCGGCCTCACGGGTGTCGAGCACGTTCTGAAGGAACAGGGTGCGGATCGCAGTATGCGCGGCGCGCGCCTCGTCGACGATGGCCGAAACCTCCTTGCGCACCGCCGCTACGATCTGCTCGTTGATGGTCGAGGCAAGCTGCCGACTGGTCGCCTCCGCCGTGCGCCACCACAGCAGGCTGGAAAGGGCGGCTGTCAGCAGGATCGCGGCCAGCACCAGCGCCGACACCGCGAGGCGGATGCTGACCGTCAGCCTGGCGATCTCGCGAAACTGCCGTCCGGGATCGACGTTCATCGCTGTTTCCGCCCTCGCGTCAGGCACTGCTCCTGCCATCGCTCTACGCAGGCTTGCGCCCTTCGTTACGTCTGGCAGCGCCGATCCGCCTCCGCCAATGCCCTCGCGCTATCGTGTCGATAGCGTCAAGTCATTGGATTTGACCGGCCGTTTACCCGCTAATCCCGGCCCGGGGCGCACGGCCTGTGCGCACTTGCTCAACGGTCTCACGCACTCGTGAGCGGCTCGACGGTAACGCGAGTCGTGAACGAGACGAAAGGGACAATGCGCTTTTCGCCTGCCAGGCGATGCCATCTCAAAGGAGAAACCTGATGTCTGCCAAGCATGCCGTCACCTCGATCGTTCTCGCCGGCGCCATGTCCACCGCGCTCGCCACGCTCGCCGCCGCCGGCCCGCTGACCAAGGCCGAGGCCGATGCCGCCGTCGCCGCCAAGAAGGAGAAATGCTTCGGCGTCGCGCTGAAGGGCCAGAACGATTGCGCGGCGGGACCGGGCACCACCTGCCAGGGCACCTCGACCGTCGACTTCCAGGGCAACGCCTGGAAATTCGTGCAGGGCGGAACCTGCACCAGCATCGACCTGCCGGGCGGCAAGAAGGGTTCGCTCAAGCCGGTCTGAGGCGTCAGCGCACAGCACGACAACAGGGAACAGCGGAGAGACATCATGATGACGGCCATCGCGCCCAGGACATCCGTGGTGCCGCTCCGCTATCCCAGCCCCATCGGCGGCGTCGCCGGGACGAGCTTCAAGCCGGAGCACCTTCCGGCCATTCTCGAGGCCGGCCCGCAACGCGGCTTCTTCGAGGTTCACGCCGAGAACTACATGGGCGCGGGCGGGCCTCCGCATCGTGCGCTGGAGATGATCCGCCGCGATCATCCGCTGTCGCTGCACGGCGTCTGCATGTCGATCGGCGGACCGCAGCCGCTCGACAAGGCGCATCTGGCCCGTTTCCGCGGCCTCGTCGCGCGCTACCAGCCGGCGCTGGTGTCCGAGCATCTCGCCTGGTCCACGCACGAGACCAGCTTCCTCAACGACCTGCTGCCGCTGCCCTACACCGAGGCGAGCCTGCGCGTCGTCTGCGAGCACATCGATCAGGTTCAGGAGGCGATCCGCCGTCCGCTGCTGCTGGAGAACCCGTCGACCTATGTCGCCTTCCGCGAGTCCACGATGGGTGAGACCGACTTCATCCGCGCCATTGCCGAGCGCACCGGCTGCGGCGTGCTGCTCGACGTCAACAACGTGTTCGTGTCGGCAACCAATCACGGATTTTCCGCGCTGGACTATCTCGCTGACTTTCCGCTCGCGCGCGTCGGGGAAATCCACCTCGCCGGCCACGCCGAGCAGGCGGACGACGAGGGCGATCTGCTGCTGATCGACAGCCATGACGGCCCGGTCGCGGACGCCGTGTGGAAGCTCTACGAGATCGTCATCGGGCGCCGCGGCGCCGTGCCGACGCTGATCGAATGGGACAGCAACATTCCGGATTGGTCGGTGCTGCAGGCGGAAGCCGCTGCCGCGCAGGCGATCCTCGACCGCACTGGTCCAGCCGCGCTGACGGGGGATCGTCATGCCGCATGAACAGGATCTGTCCTTTGCCGCCGCGTTCGCGCCGGCGCTGCTCGATCCGGCGCAGGACCCGCCCACGATCGTGACCGGCCCGAACGGCAAGGCCGCCGCCAGGCGCTACGCCGTCTACCGCAACAACGTCACCGTGAGCCTGATCGACGCGCTCGCGTCGATCTATCCGGCGGTGCAGCGCATCACCGGCCCCGATTTCTTCCGCGCCATGGCGCGCTTCCATGTCCGCAGCACCCCGCCTTCCTCGCCGCTGCTGTTCGACTATGGCCGCGACTTTCCGGACTTCATCGAAGCTTACGAGCACGCGCAGGCGATGCCCTGGCTCGCCGACGTCGCCCGCATCGAGCGGGCCTGGCTCGATGCCTATCACGCGCGCGATGCCGCGCCGCTGTCCCCGGTCCGGCTGTCCGCGATTGCGCCGGAACGACTGGCCGACGCTGTCTTCATTCCGCACCCGGCGATGCGGATCGTTCGCTCGCCGTTCTCTGCGGCAACGATCTTCGCCACCAACCGCGACGACGCACCGGTCGAACGCATCGATGCGTCCGTGCCGGAGGACGCGCTGATCACACGGCCCGATTTCGACGTCACGGTGCGGCATCTGCCACCCGGCGGCGCCGCCTTTGCCGCCTGCCTCGCATCCGGCCGGCCGCTCGGCGAAGCGGCCGCGTCGGCACTGGAGACGTCGGTGGAATTCGACATCGCCTCGAACATCGCCGGCCTGATCGATGCCGGTGCATTCACCTCGCTTGCTGCTGGAGACGCATAATGATCACGGACCAACGCATGGCGACGGGCGGCGGCCTGCCGTCGTTCTGGCTGCTCGTCGACAAGGCCAATCAACTGGTGCAGACGATCGCGACGCCGTCGCTGGTGCAACTCGTGCTGCGCGTGGCGCTGGCCGTGCCGTTCTGGCGCTCGGGCATCCTGAAATGGGCCGGCTTCCTGCGGCTCAACGATACCGCGGTGGCGCTGTTCAGCGACGAGTTCATGCTGCATCTGCCGGGCGGCCCCTACCACTTCCCCGTGCCGACGCTGATGGCCTTCCTGTCCGGCTGCGGCGAGATCATGTTTCCGGTCCTGCTGGTGCTGGGGCTTGGCACACGGTTCGCCGGGCTCGGACTGCTGTTCATGACGCTCATCGTCGAGCTCACCGTGCCGGACGGCTGGCCGATACACCTCACCTGGGCGGCGATGGCGCTGGCTCTCATGGCTTACGGGCCCGGCAATATCTCGCTGGACCACCTGCTCTGCCGCGCGCGATCGCAGGGGCGGTAGGGGCGTTGATGCGTAGCCCGGATGGAGCGCAGCGCAATCCGGGACGGCTCGCGCGAGGAGACACCGGCCCCGGATTACGCTTCGCTCCATCCGGGCTACGGCACTCGTCCCGGGCATCCACGTTCTTCGTGCCGCAAGCCAGACGTGGATGGCCGGGACAAGCCCGGCCATGACGATGCGGAAGCTGCGATGCCACAAGGGTGCCGCGAACGGCGTCGAAGCTACATCCCGCTCAGGCCGCTATCGACCGCGAGCGTCTGCGCGGTGACGTAGACGCTTTCGTCCGAGAGGAAAAACAGCACGGCGTAGGCGATCTCCCACGCGGTCGCCTGCCGGCCGAAGGGCACGTGGCCCTTGCCGCGGTTGGGGCGGCCGGCGCCGGCTTCGCGGCCATTGGGGGTGTCGACGAGACCGGGATAGACGAGGTTGGCGCGGATGCCGCGGCGCGATCCGAGATGGGCGATGTTGCGCATGAGGCCGCCGAGCGCGGCTTTCGATGAATCATACACCGCCATCTGCGATCCCGCCTTCAACGCGGCGATGGAGGAGATGAAGACGATGGCGCCGCCATTGTCGAATTTCGGCATCGCGGCGCGGCAGCACAGCATGGGGCCGCGGACGTTGACGTCGTAGATCCGGTTCCACTCCTCCGGGCTGACGTTGTCGAGCCCGGTCTTTCCGAAAGTGCCGATGTTCAGCACCATGCCGTCGAGCCCACCCATGGCGCGGTGCGCCTCGTCGATCATGCGAACGACATCGGCTTCGCGCGTGACATCAGCGGCGATGGCAAAGCCCTCGCCGCCTTCGTCGGTGATGCGCTTGACGGTGCCCTGGGCGGAGGCGTGGTTGAGGTCGGCCACCGCAACCTTCGCACCTTCGCGTGCGCAAAGGATGCTCATGGCGCGGCCGTTGCCGATGGGATCGGTGGCCGCGTCGAACACGCGCTGGCCGCCGCCGACGATCAGGATGCGGCGGCCCTTCAGGCGCCCCCTGCCCGGGGCTTCGCCCAGCGACTCCGCGCTCGGCGGCCGGACGTAGCGCTCCGGCTTGCTCTCGGTCTCCGTCATCTCAGCCGCCCGACTTCTTGCCGCCGTCATAGACCTTCATGCCGGCCGCGGGATCGAGATCGGTCTCGGTCGCCTCGGTGAGGCGCGCCATCATCATGTAGAAGCCGAGCGCGACGATGGATTCGACGATCTCCTGCTCGCTGAAATGCTTTCGGGCAGCAGCGAAGGTCGCCTCGGGAACACGGACATTCTCGACGACCTCGCGGCCGAACTTCAGCAAGGCACGCTCGGCCTCGTTCAGCGCGCCGGCATCGTAGTCCGCGCGCTCGACCGCATCGATCTGGCCTTGCGTGCAGCCGACGCCGAGCGCGATCGGCACGTGCTGGCGCCATTCATAGGCGCCGCCCTCGAGCTGCGCGGCCTGCAAGATAAGCAGCTCGCGGTTGACCGCGGAAAGCTTCTGCTTGTGCAGGATCGAATTGCCGAGCCGCATCGCCGGGATCATGTTGGCCTCGGCATGAGCCATCATGCGGAAGATGTTGAGCTTGACCGGCATGTGGTCGAACGAGGCGCGGATGTCGCCGCTCGTCGTCTCCGGATCAATCAGGGGCAGCCTTGCCACGCGTCTCTCCCTTGGGCTTTCGTTTCTTGTTGTCGGTGTCGTTGCCTGCCGCGATCAGCGACAGGAAGAAGGCGAGATAGCGGTCGATCGCCTCGATCACCTTCGGCCGCGGCGACGGCGCCGCGCCCATCACGTAATGCTCGAGGCGGATATAGATGAGGCCGGCGGCGAACAGCCGTGCGGTCTCGCGCGGATCCGGCGTCGAGATCAGGCCGGCGAGCGCGAAGCCGCGGAAATAGTCCGTCATCATGCTCTGCTCGCGCGCATAGAAATGGTCGGCGAACTTGGCGCGGATGCCGGGCACGCGGTTACGCTCGGCGGTGATGACCTTCTGGAACTGGTGCTCGCGCGGGTCGGACCATTGCTCGACGAGGTCCAATGCAAACTGCCGGCAGAACGCGGCGGGCTGGCGCGCGAGCTGCTTGTAGCGCGCTTCTTCCAGCCGGCTCGCAGAGCTTGCGGGGCCGTGCTCGCTGACGATCGCTTCCAGGATCGCGGCCTTGCCGGAGAAATGGTTGTAGAGGCTGCTTTCGCGAATGCCGACGCGGCGCGCCAGCTCGCGCATCGAGGCGCCGCCATAGCCGCTCTGCGCGAACAGATTGAGCGCCTCGGTGAGGATGCGCTCCCGCGTCGTCGGCGCAGCCGCTTCCGCTGCGCTGGAGGTGTGGACAGCCATGACGACTTGACTAACGAACGATCGTTCGCTAGTCAACCGTACGAACGATCGTTCGTTTCGCCAATCTGGCGGCAACGGTCGCGGCCTGCAAGTCCGCTTGCGGGCGCTGTTCTCGCGTTTCAACTCCGCCCTCAGAGAGGCGGAGAGCAATTTGGGGAGACGACGTCATGGCGCGCTTTGCCCGCCTTCGCCTTCGCGCGGCCTGCATCCTGCTGCCATTGCTCGCGGCCGCCGCCGCCTCAGCCCAAAGCAAGTACGATCCCGGCGCCGACGACAAGACCATCAAGATCGGCACCACGGCGCCGTTGAGCGGCCCGGTCTCGGCCTTCGCGCAGATCGCGAAATCCGCCGAGGCCTACTTCCGCAAGGTGAACGACGACGGCGGTGTCAACGGCCGCCGCATCCAGATGATCATCGCGGACGATGCCTACAGCCCGCCGAAGACGGTGGAGCAGACCCGCAAGCTGGTCGAGAGCGACGAGGTGCTGCTGATCTTCGGCGGCGTCGGCACGCCCACCAACAGCGCCGTGCACAAATACCTCAACGACCGCAAGGTGCCGCAGCTTTTCCTCGGCTCGGGCGCGGCGAAGTGGGACGATCCCAGGAATTTTCCGTGGACCGTCGGCTGGCAGCCAACCTATCGCGACGAGGCGATCGCCTATGCCAAGTTCATCAAGACGAGCCACGCCAATGCGAAGATCGGCGTGCTCTACCAGAACGACGATCTCGGCAAGGACTATCTGAAGGCGCTGGAGGAAGGGCTCGGCAGCGGCGAGGCGATTGTCGCGCGCGCCGCCTATGAGACCTCCGCGCCGACGGTGGACACGCAGATCCTGCAGCTGAAGACCGCCGGTGCCGAAATCGTGCTGGTGGCGGCGACGCCGAAATTCGCGGCGCAGGCGATCCGCAAGATCGGCGAGATCGGCTGGAAGCCGGTGACTATCATCTCCAACGTCTCGGCCTCGATCAGCGGCGTGCTGGAGCCGGCCGGCAAGGACAATTCGACCGGCGTCATCTCCAGCCAGTACCTGAAGGACGCGACCGACCCGGCAAACAAGGACGATGCCGGCTACAAGGAATGGCTGGCGTTCATGGACAAATACCTGCCGGACGCCAACAAGAGCGACTGGCTCAACGTCTATGGCTACACCATCGCGCAGACGCTGGTGACGGTGCTGAAGGCCTCCGGCAACGACCTCACCCGCGCCAATGTGATGAAGCAGGCGACGACGATGAAGGACGTGCGCCTGCCGATGCTGATCAACGGCACGGCGGTGAACAATTCGCCGGAGCGCTATACGCCGATGACCAGCCTGCAGCTGATCCGTTTCGACGGCACGCGCTGGGTGCCGTTCGGCGACCTCCTGAAGAACTGAAGCATGCGGCAGGTCACGATCGGCAGCATGCGGATCGATCTCGTCAGCGAGATCCCTTCGCTTGCGTTCGACAAGACCTGGCTGTTCGCCAACGTCACCGATGCCGTCATCGCGGAGAACCGGAGCTGGCTCGATCACCGCTATATCGAGCCGGGGACCGGCCGCTTCATCCTCAGCCATCACTCCTATCTGGTGCGCACGCCGCGCTGGACCGCGATCGTCGACACCTGCTGCGGCAATCACAAGAGGCGGCCGCGCGTGCCGGCATGGAACGATCTCAACCAGCCTTACCTGCAAAACATGCGGGCGCTGGGCGTCAGGCCCGAAAAGGTCGACTTCGTGATGTGCACTCATCTGCATGTCGATCATGTCGGCTGGAACACGCGCCTCGTCGACGGCCGCTGGGTGCCGACGTTCCCGAACGCGCGCTATCTGATGGGGCGCGAGGAATACCGGCACTTCGAGACCGCGCACAATGCCGCGCCGAAGAGCCCGGTCAACCACGGCTCGTTCGAGGATTCCGTGCTGCCGGTGGTCGCCGCGGGCCTCGCCGAGCTCGTCGAAACCGACCATCGCCTATTTGACGATCGCGACGCGGCCCTGCGCTTCGCGCCGGCGCCCGGCCACACCGCCGGCAACATGCAGATCCATCTCAATGGCGGCCATGATCACGCGGTGATGTCCGGCGACGTCATCCATCACCCGATCCAGTGTGCCGCGCCGTGGCTGTCGAACGCCGCCGATGTCGATCCGGCCGCCGCGGTCGCGACGCGGATGGCGCTGCTGGAGGAGCTTGCGGACACGCCGAGCTATCTGCTCACCGGCCATTTTCCGGCGCCGACCGCCGGCCGCGTCGTCAGGCACGGCGATGCCTACAGATTTCGATTCGTAGATTAGGGAATGCCAACATGATGCTGCGCACCGTCACGGTTTCGTTTCTCGCATTATTGTCAGCCGCACTGCCTGCGCGAGCGGAAGACCCCACCGCCTACCCAACGCGCAAGATCAAGATGCTGCTGCCTTACGCGGCCGGCGGCGGCGGCGACGTGGTCGGCCGGCTGCTGGCGGACAGGATGGGCAAGACGCTCGGACAGAGCATCTATATCGAGAACCACACGGGCGCAGCCGGCACGCTCGGCACGCAGATGGTCGCGGCATCGCCGAACGACGGCTACACCATCACCGTCGGCGGCATGACCACGCATGTGCTGGCGCCCGCGATCTATCCGAAGCTGCCCTACGATTCGATCAAGGACTTCACGACCATCGGCCGCGTCGGCGTCTCCTCCATCATCCTGGTGGCGACCAAGGACTTTGCCGCCAACGACATCAAGGGCCTGATTGCACTGGCGAAGAAGGGCGAGCCGATCCAGTACGGCAGCTGGGGCGTCGGCTCGACCGGGCAATTCTGCGCGGAAATCCTGATGCAGCAGACCGGCATCAAGATGGATCACGTGCCGTTCAACGGCATCGCGAAACTCGCCGGAGACCTGCTCGGCGGCCACATCTCGCTCGCGACGCTTGACGTTGCAACGGCAACGCCGCTGGTGAAGGACGGCTCGATCAAGGCGCTGGCCGCCTGCGGCGAGCGCTCGCCGAGCCTGCCCGATGTCGCCAGCTACAAGGAGCAGGGCGTGCAGTTCGACCGCAGCCTGTCCTGGGCGATGTATGCGCCTGCAGGCCTGGCGCCGCCGGTCGCACAAAAGCTGTCGGCCGCACTGAAGGATGCGCTCGGCGATGCCGAGGTCAAGGAGAAGCTGTTGAAGCTCGGCATCACCCCGCAATTCGTCCCGGGCGAGGAGCAGCGCGATATCAATGCCCGCGACATCGCGGCCTGGAAGCAGGTTGCCAAGGATGCCGGCATCGAGGTGAAATGACCAGGAAGACAACGGGAGCGCGGGCATGAGCCGCATCTTCGGCGCGGTGCGCCAGAATGGATATGTTGTGCGGGACATCCACGGCGCGATGAAGCACTGGATCGAGGTGATGGGCGTCGGCCCCTGGTATTACATGGACCGGGTCAAGACCGACTGGTTCCGCCATCGCGGCCAGGACTCCGCCGTCGAGATGAGCATCGCGCTCGCCAATTCCGGCGATCTCCAGATCGAGCTGATCCAGCAGCGCAACGACGCGCCGTCGCTGTACAAGGAATTCCTCGACGCCGGGCACGAAGGCCTGCAGCACATGTCGTACTGGAGCCACGACTACCAGTCGCTCTACGACAAGGCGCTCGGGCTCGGCTACAGGATCGGCCACGAGGGCCAGATCGGCGGCGACAAGGGACGCTTTGCCTATTTCGACACGCAGGCGCATCCGGGCACGATCATCGAGATCTCCGACATCAGCGGCACCAAGGGACCGTTCTTCGAGAAGGTCCGGCAGGCGGCGCTGAGCTGGGACGGCACGCGCCCGATCCGCGAGGTCGGCGCGAGATCGTAGGGCCGGCAGCCCGCGGGATTTGCGCCGTTGCTGGTGCGAGCGTGAAAGCATGCTAGTTTGCGGCCTCGCGTCCGAACCTTCTGCGAGGCAAGCATGTCCAGCACCGACAAGGTTTTCGCCGGCTCGATCCCAAAACTCTACGACGAATATCTGGTTCCGATGATCTTCTCCGTCTATGCAGAGGACCTCGCAAGACGCATAGCCGCGCGCTCGCCTTCCGCGCTGCTCGAGATCGCGGCGGGAACCGGGGCCGTGACGCGCGCGGTCGCGGCGGCGCTGCCGCGCGGCGTCCGTTACATCGCGACCGACCTGAACGAGCCGATGCTTGCGGTCGCCGCGCAGCGCCAGGCGGACGATGACCGCATCACCTGGCGCCAGGCGGACGGAATGGCCCTGCCCTTCGGCGACGCCGAGTTCGACGTCGTCTGCTGCCAATTCGGCGCGATGTTCTTTCCCGACCGCGTCAAGGCCTACGGCGAGGTGAAGCGCGTCCTCAAGCCGGACGGCACGTTCGTGTTCAACGTCTGGGATCGCATCGAGGACAACGAGGTCACGGACGAGGCGACGGCAGCGCTCGGCAAGATGTTTCCCGACGACCCGCCCCGCTTCATGATCCGGACGCCGCACGGCTATCACGACAAGGCCGTCATCCGATCCGACCTCGAACGCGCGGGCTTCCGCGATATCAAAATCGAAACGCGAACCGAGATCAGCCGCGCGCCGTCGGCCGACTACGCCGCGATCGCGCTCTGCCAGGGCACGCCGCTGCGCAGCGAGATCGAGGCGCGCGATGCAAGCAAACTCCAGGCCGCGACCGATAGCGTTGCCGAGGCGATCCGGGCGCGCCACGGGTCCGGACCGGTTGAAGGCAAGATTCAGGCGATCGTGATCGAGGCGCGCCGCTAGCCGAGGAATTCAGCCCGGCGCCCTACCACCAGCTCCGCTGCATCGGTTGCGTCGACTGGAAGTACTGGTACTGACCGCGCTGACGGCGCGGATTGGCCGGCTGCACGTATGGATCGCGCTGCTGGTAGAAGAAGCCGAAGCCGTTGCCGCCATTGTCCCAGCCGTCGTCGCTGGCAACGTCCATCGGAGGCGCGGTCGGCTTGCGCGTGATGAAGCCGCCCTGGGGCTGGTGGCTCAGCACCGCGACGAACTCGGTGCGGTAGTTGGTCTCGGCGCTCAGCGGCTCGTCGGAAATGACGATCGACGAGCGGGGCAGCGCGGTCGGCCCGATGCGATCCCAGACGTCCTGCGGGATGGTGATGCGGTCGAGCGCGTTCTTGGCGTCGTCGCCGCTGTCGATCGTGACCGCGCTCCAGCGCAGGCCCGAATCGTTCCTGGCCATCGCCGTGAAGATGTGCGTGCCGATCGGCTGATCGGGATTGCGGATCGTGACGGGGACCTCGATGCTGGTGTCGAACACCTCGCCGCCGCCATCCGGCGCCGGCTTGTGGGTGTTCCGCCGCACGTAGAGCTTCTGGGTCGCGCGGCTGACATAGACCGAGACCGGCTCGAGCGCGAGCTTGGCATCGGTCGCGACCTTCACCGCGTCGGCCTTCTTCGTCGCAGCCGCCTTCGCCGCTTCCTTCGTCGCGGCGACGGCGTCGCGCTTCGGCTGCGCGGCGGCCCTGGCGGCATCGAGCTGGGTCGTCGCATCCGCGGCCTTCGCGGCCGCCTTCTGCTTCAGCTCCTCGGCCTTGGCACGGGCCTGATCGGTCTTTGCATTCGCAAGCGTCTTGTCGGCGAAGGCAAGCTCGGCATCGGCGCGGGTCTTCTGCTGCTCCAGCTTGCGCAGCGACGCCGGAAGCGAGGCCGCCTCCTTCGCGGCTGCGGCCGCCGCCTTCTTGGCTTCGTCGGCGGCCCGCGTGGCTTCGTCGGCTTCGTACGAGAGCTTGTCGGCGCGGCTCGGGACCGCCGCGATGGCCTCCCGCTTCGGCACGAACAGCGAGGGATGCGAGAAATCGACTGGAGCGGCGTCGTTCGGCGAGATGATCACGCGCATGCCGATATTGGTCTTGTCGAACAGGTTCTCGGCAAAGCCGAACGGCATGCGCACGCAACCGTGCGAAGCAGCATAGCCGGGCAGCGGGCCGCCATGCAGCGCGATGCCGTTCCAGGTGATGCGCTGCATGTGCGGCATCCAGGCATCGTCATACATGGTCGAGCGGTGATCCCTGTCCTTCTCCACGATGGCGAAGACACCGGCCGGCGTCTCGCGCCCGGTGGTGCCGGTCGAGACCGGCGCGCGCAGGATCCAGCCGTCGGCATCGTAGAAGGTGACCTGCTGGCTCTTGATCGACACGATCGCCATGATCGGCTCGCCGGCTTCGCGCTGCGCCACCTGTTCAGCCACCTGGCGCGTCTGTTTGGCCGCGGTCGCCGGGTCCAGCGCCGCGAATGCGACCATTGCGGCCAATGTCACAATTCCGGGAGGCCCCCAACGCCGCATCGCCACGGTGGATCGCGCCGTTGTCTTCAGGTTTTTCATGCCATCCTCGGTCGAAATGCCAGTCCGCGCGTACCGGTCAAATGTCAGATTGCGACCTCTAAATTAAGAAATCACAGCCGCCATACGTTCCGTCTGTGGCGAGATTCGGCCCGTTCCGGCGGCCAATCTCTCATATACGACCGCCCGCACGGGCGGAAGGGCGGCCGGGGCCCGTGGCTGGCCCAGGGCTGGCAGTCTCCCGCGGCACAATGTCCGGGGACCGGCCGTGGAGCCGTGCGGCAAAGCCGCCGTCCCAGCGGCTGCAAGGCTAAGCGCCGAGTGGCTTCCGGTTGTAGCGGCTCAGGAAGCGGAGCGACAGGGTGCGGACATTGGCGACATTGAGCAGCCAGGCCGCAGCCGCATAGGCGAGCCCGCCGGCAAGACTGACCATGGTCAGCGCAATGAAGCCGGTACCCTCGACCTGCGATCGCGCGAGCAGGATCGCGGCCGCCATCACCGCGGCGGAAGCGGCAACGCCGGCGAGCCGGCTCGCGTCGAACGGCACGGGATGGGCCCGGTGCATCAGGACGATTGCGACGACGAGGCCGATCGCCTCGGTCGCGAGCGTTGCGAGCGCTGCGCCATAAAGCCCGTAGCCCGCCACCAGCGCGAACATCAGGGCGACGCTCACCACCAGCGTCAGGAACGACTGCGCCGCCAGCATGAAGGGCCGCTCGGCAAGCTGGAAACTGATCTGGACGTAGAACTGGTTGGCGATGCCGAAGAAGCGGGCGAGCACCAGGGTCGGCAACAAAGCCGACACGCCGGCACGAAAGTCCACGCCGACCAGCGTGCCCGCAACCTGGTCGGTTGCGAGCGCCAGCCAGATCGCAACCGGTGCGACGACGACGAGCAGCAGTTCGAGGCTCTCGGTCAGCCGCTCGCGCGTGACCTCGCTGTTCTTCTCCGACAGCGACCGGAACACCAGAGGCACGGTCGCAGCCGCGACGCTGGACGCGATCATCACCATGAACTGGCGCGGCAGGTCGGCGGCGACGCCGAAGATGCCGGCGGCGTCCTTGCCGAGGAGATAGGCGACGATGAGACGGTCGCAGCTCGAATACAGCGCGACCGAGAGGCCGGCCAGCGTCAGCGGCAGGCCATAGCGCGCGAGCTGCATGAACTGGCTGCGCTCGAAGCGCGCGATCCCAGTGCGGTCGCCGACGAGATTGAGGATGATGCCGGCGAGTGATCCCAGGCCGAACGCGGCGAGCAGGCCGATGCCGCCCCAGCCGAGCCAGATGCCGGCAAGGCCGAAGCCCACGCTCGACACGCTGCGCACGATCGAGATCGCCGCGAAGCGATAGGGCCGCAGCTTGGCGCGCTCGAATTCCTGGCCGACGTCGACCGCATTGGCCATGATCGCGACGAACATGCTGGCGAGCAGCAGCTCGACACTGACATCGCTGCGGAACAGGAACACCAGCGGCGTGGTGGCGCAGAGCACCGCGACCGTCAGCCCGAAGGCGACCATCGCCGTGCCACGGAAATCCACCTCCGCCGACATCGCCTGATAGCGCGAGACCGACAGCTTGATCCAGGCGAAAAAGATCGCGCCGAGAATACCGGCAAGGCTGATGCCGACGACATAGACGCCGTACTCGGCCGGACTCAGCAGCCGCGTGTAGGCGGTAACCGCGAAGAAGCCCACCGCCGCCGGCAGGATGTAGGCCACCAGATAGATCGAGAAATGGCGGTTCAGCATGCGAGCTCGGGACCGGCGGCGTCGTGATGATTAACGGAGCGTTAAAGCAATTGGCCTTGGCTGCGGCATCCGCAACTCACCGCCAGTGCCGGCCAAGATAGTCGCATAGCCTTGCAAATCGGATTGCGAATGAAACGAGCCGGCGGTTATCGCGCGTTAGCGTTAAATTTGCCCTGTCCTTGAAGCGACCGTCGGGATCACAGAAAAGAAGCAATAATATCAGAAGGTCGCCCGACCCCTCCGATGCGTGGACGTGACTGACATGGACGTTGCCGAACGAACACGGGCGCACCCGACCTCCCGGCCGCATGGCGGCACCGACGCTCCGCTGGTTCCGGCGGATTTCGGCGCGCAAAAGCGCGAGAGAATGGTCCTCAACCTCTTCTTCGAAGAACGGGACGACCGCTGGTTCCCCGGTGACCGCCACATCCGGCCGCTGCTGCGGCGCCTCGTCAAGGGCGAGTCCTTCATCAGCGGGCAGCGGCGCGTGCTCCTCAATCTGTGCGCCGGCCTCGACCGGCTCGGCATCCGCTATCGCGTCAACGACTATCGCTACATCCAGAAGCACCCGGAGGAACTCGCCTGCATCATCGGGCGGCCGTTTGTGCTCGACTGGTTCAAATGGAAGAACCCGCTTCTGCTCGGCGTCGCCATGTATGATCACCCGGTCGATGCGCCCGAGCGCCTGAACGAGCTGCAGGTGAAAAGCATTCTGGTGCCGTGCGCCTGGTATGCCGACATGTTCCGCCCGCACTGGCCCCATGTCGACGCCTGGCCCGTCGGCATCGACACCGATTTGTGGACGCCGACGCCGGCCGACCGCAAGAGCGTGGACGTGCTGCTCTATGACAAGGTCCGCTGGGACTACGATCGATATGAGCCCGATCTGATCGAGCCGATCCGACGGCATCTCGAGGCCAGCGGCCGCACGGTCGAGGTGATCCGCTACGGTCACTACAAGGAAGCCGACTACAAGGCGGCGCTGGCGCGCTGCCGCAGCATGATCTTCCTGTGCGAACACGAAAGCCAGGGCATCGCGTGCCAGCAGGCGCTGTCGAGCGGCGTTCCCGTCTTTGCGTGGGACCGCGGCGGGCCGTGGCAGGATCCGAAGTATTTTCCGCACAAGGTGCA
>Ga0102590_1001447_pt1 | contig 35775 bp, 28 predicted proteins | sample AraplaMF_Col_mMF_FD_76859 | JGI IMG/M metagenome (GOLD analysis project Ga0102590, IMG submission 76859) | Arabidopsis root microbial communities from the University of North Carolina, USA - plate scrape MF_Col_mMF | ecosystem: Host-associated > Plants > Roots > Endosphere | place: USA... | reverse complement strand
CGCCGACTGGCTGTTCTATGGCCAGCGGATCGGACTGTCGCTGGCGATCTTTGCAGTCGCGATCGCATGCGCTTCGCTGCTCGCCAACCATGCCACGCTGGACTCTCGACGCGCTGCGATCGGCGGCGCGATGGTTGCGCTCGGCCTCGTGCCGGCCGTCGAGGAACTCAACCCGCTCTCGTTCCTGATCCTCGTTGCGGCGCTGGTCATGGCCTTGCTGCTCACAACGAATCCGGAGACGACGGGGCTTGCGGACCGCGCCCGGGCACTGCGAAATTTTGTCCTGATCGGCCCCTTCCGGTTCTTCCCCGACGCGCTTCAGGTCTTCAACATATCGGCTCTCACCCGCGGCATCGCGCTCTGGCTGATGCCGGTGGTGCTGAGCACTGTGTTCGTCGCGCTGTTCGCTGCGGCCAATCCCGTGATCGAGCAGTGGATCCGGCTGCTCAATCCCAAGCTCGTCTTCGAGTATGTCAGCGTCTGGCGCGTGCTGTTCTGGACCTCGATGCTGGCGCTGGTCTGGCCGTTCATCCAGGTGCGCTGGCGACGCAGGAAAAGCGCCGACGCAGAGATCGTCGAAGGCCCCGAGCCGGAGCCGCTCGCGCCGATCGTTCCCGCTGAATTTCTGGGACCCTCCACCATTCTGCGCTCGCTGATCCTGTTCAACCTGCTGTTCGCGGCGCAGTCCATCCTCGACGGCATCTATCTCTGGGGAAATGTGGCGCTGCCTGCCAAAGTCACCTATGCGTCCTACGCGCATCGCGGCGCCTATCCGCTGATCGCGACGGCGCTGCTCGCCGCGACCTTCGTGCTGGTCGCGATGCGTCCGGGCGGCCCGGCCGAGAAATCGACGGTGATCCGGGCGCTGGTCTATCTCTGGGTCGGCCAGAACGTCCTTCTCGTCGCCTCCTCCATCCTCCGCCTCGATCTCTATGTCGACATCTATATGCTGACCTATTGGCGCATCGCGGCCTTCATCTGGATGGGGCTGGTGGCGCTCGGGCTGATCCTGATCGTGGCCCGCATCGTGCTCAGCCGCTCCAACCGATGGCTCGTGGGCGCCAATCTGATCGCGCTCACGATCGTGCTGTATGGCTGCTCGCTCATGAACTTCGATGGCTTCATTGCCGACTACAATCTGACGCACAGCAGTGAAATGTCGGGCAAGGGCGTGACGATCGATGCCGACTATCTCTTCACACTCGGACCGCAGGCGCTGCCTGCGCTCGATCGCGTGATCGCCCATCGCCCGGGCGACGAGTGCCTTGCTCGGCGCCGCGATCGGCTTGTAGAAGCTCAGCGGCTGGCCATGGCCTGGCGTGCCTGGGGCTTTCGGAGCTGGCGGCTGCAACACAGGCTCGATGCACAGGCCAAGAGCCCGTCCAACAGTCAGCCGGCCGGGTAAGCGGAGAAATTCTTGGCGCATCGCATTCTTATCGTCGACGACGAAGGCCACATCCGCGAGGTCATCCGCGTCGCCCTGAAGAAGGCCGGCATGGACGTGATCGAGGCGCGCGACGGCAAGGAGGCGCTCGTCCGCTTTGCCGCGGACAGGCCCGATCTGATCGTGCTCGACATCGGCATGCCCGAGTTCGACGGCCTCGACGTCTGCCGCGAAGTCCGCAGGAATTCCGACGTGCCGATCCTGTTCCTGTCGGCGCGCGACGAGGAGATCGACCGCATCCTTGGCCTCGAGATCGGCGGCGACGATTATGTGACGAAGCCGTTCAGCCCGCGCGAGCTGGTGGCGCGGGTCAACGTCATCCTGCGCCGCCTCAGCCCGCGCAATGGCGAGGCCAAGGCAGGACCAGCCGCGCTGTCGCAAGGCCGCCTGTTGATCGACCCTGAGCAGCATGTCGCGACCTTCGCGGGCACGCCGCTGAAGCTGACCGCTATCGAGTTCAGCATCTTACGCGCGTTTCTGACCCGGCCGACCTCGGTGTTCAACCGCGAGCAGCTGATGCGGGCGGCCTATCAGCTCAACATCCAGGTCTCCGATCGCACCATCGACAGCCACATCCGCAACATCCGCGCCAAGCTTGCCGCGCTGAATTGCGAGAACGTGATCGAGACCATCCACGGCGTCGGCTTCAAGCTCGGCCGCTGCGAGCAAGAGGCATGAGCACGGCGCCCGAGAAATGGCGGCCGTCGCTCACGCTCGTGATTTTCGCGGTGCTGGCGACCGTCGGCGTGCTGCCGCTGGTCGGGCTGTTCTTCTTCCGCCTCTACGACAACCAGCTGATCCGCCAGACCCAGGCCGAGCTGATCGCGCAGAGCCGCGTGCTGGCGACGATCTATGCGCAGGAGGTCACGGCAAGGCTCGACAGCGGCCTGACGCTTGGCGTCGAAGTGCCGCCGAACGTGCTGCCCGATCCCGGCGACCAGGTCACGCCGATCCGGCCCGAGCTTGACCTCACCGCCAACGATCTGCTGCGACGCCGGCCGGATGCGCAGGCCGCGACCCAGCCGTCGCAGCCGGCCTATGTCGAGATCGGCGCCAAGCTGACGCCGATCATCCGCGAGACCCAGAAAGTGACGCTGGCCGGCTTCCGCATCCTCGATCCGCAGGGCGTGGTGATCGCCGGGCGCCAGGAGCTCGGGCAGTCGCTCGCCCATATCGAGGAGGTCGCGGACGCGCTACGCGGACAGTACCGCGCCACCTTGCGCAATCGCGTGCCGGACAAGCCGCCACCACCGATCTATTCCTTCAGCCGTGGCCTCGGTGTCCACGTGTTCTCGGCGATGCCCGTCATCGTCAACAACCGCGTTGCAGGGGTGATCTATACCACGCGAACGCCGAGCAACATTTTTGACCATCTCTACCAGGAGCGGGCCAAGTTCGTGCTAGCCGGGCTCGCCGTCATCCTCGGCACCATCGCGATTGGCCTCGTGTTCTCCCGCACCATCACGCTGCCGATGCGCGAGCTGATCGATCGCGCCGCGCGGATCGGCCGCGGCGACCGCGAGGCGTTCAGGCCGCTCCGGCATTACGGCACCCGCGAGTTCGCCCAGCTCTCGCACAGCTTCCTCGGCATGGCGGAGCAGCTCGCGCGGCGCTCCGACTATATCGCGACGTTCTCGGCCCACCTGACCCACGAACTGAAATCGCCGCTGACCTCGATCAAGGGTGCGGCCGAGCTGCTGCAGGATTCGTTTCACGGCAAGCCGGACGGCCTGACACCGGCCGAGCAGAAGACCTTCATCGCCAATATCCTGTCGGACACGCAGCGGCTGGAGGCGATGGCACAGCGGCTGCGCGAGCTGGCGCGCGCCGAGAGCCTGCCACAGAACGAGCGGACCGAGCTCGCACCCGTCATCGCCGACCTCAGGAGCCGGTTTCCGGAAAGCGCCATCGAGACAAGCGGCACTTTCGACCGGGCGATCGGCATGTCCGGCGAGAAGGCGCTGATCGTGCTGTCGCATCTCGCCGACAACGCGGTGCGGCACAAGGCGCGGTCGATCAGGTTGGAGGCGGTGGACGCGCGAACGACCTTGCTGCTGACGGTGAGCAACGATGGCGAACCGATCTCGGCGCCGAACCGCGACCGGATCTTCGATGCCTTCTTCACCACCCGCCGCGATCAGGGCGGCACCGGGATGGGGCTCGCGATCGCGCGCGCGGTGATGGCGAGCCATGGCGGCTCGATCAGGCTCAAGCCCACCGACGAGGGCGCAGCCTTCGAACTGCAGTTTCCGGTGGCCTAGATCGCAAACACCCAGGCCGCGACGATGGTGCCGATGGTGACCAGACCGGCGATGGTCCAGCCGGCGGCGTATTCCAGTTCAGGACGTCCGGTCGCCCGCATGATCTCGGTGGGATCGGCGGTATGCTTGTGTGCCATGACTGCCTCGCACGTGTTTCCCCGTGTCATGGATAAGTCGCTTCAGCCGGCGAAAGGTTCCATCACGGACATGCGAGAATCAAAAACGGCGAAAACAACCCCATGCACAGCAGAAGGCCTCTTCCCTGCCGAGGCGGGGTCACGCCGTGCAAATGTCTGAGCAACCGCTGCAAAACGCTGCTCCGCGCAATGACCGCGCAGCTCGCGTCTTGCCTTCCGAATCCGGTTGCGTGCTAGACTGACCCACGCAATCGAGACCGATCTTGCGGTGCAAAAGGCGGCCAGCACGGTCGCCGAGCGGAAGACAAAGGCCTGAGCTCGCAGCGCCGGGGAGGCAACATGACGTCCGTCCGACTGATCCTCGCCTGCGCCCTCGTTGTCGGGACTGCCTCCGGCGCCGCCGCCGCCTCGGGCGCCACACCCGCAAAGGCCTCGGGCTCGACGGCGCTGGCGCTCGCGGGCGTGATCGCGCCGCTGTCGCCGAACCTGACCGGCGCCGAGAAGAAAGCGGTGGCGATGCTGTTCGCCGCCAATGCCGACATTCCCTACAAGAAGCCGATCGTGGTGACCGCGGACAGGATCGTCTGCCGCAGCGGCAATGTCGATATCACGTTGCGCAACTGCGAAGTCACCTTCGGCAAGAAGACCAGGACCGTGAACGGCTCGACGGCCAACGAAATCTTTGCGACCGAGGCGCTGGCCGGCGTTCCGCCCGACGGGGCGGCGGGATCGAATTTCGAGAGCCTGAGCAAGCTGAGCTGCACGATCGACCCCAATGCGATCAGGCGGAAGGACGGCAGCGGGGCGGACTGCACGTTCCAGCCGGGGAATTGAAACGCCGAGGCTGTCGAGGGTGCCGTGAAATCGCCTCAAGGTCAGCCAACTAATAAGGCGAATTGAAAAGACAGGCCAAACGCGCCGGACCATATGAGCACGCAAGGCCGAACGATATGAAGAATTACCTCGCACTTTTCCTTGTTCTGACCGTCACCACGGCCTCCGCGCATGGTCCGGTGCCGGTGCAGCCGGTCGCGCCGTCCGATCTGGTCCTGGCAGGCCTCACCGATTCCGATACGACCGCCGGCGGCACGGCACGGCTGTGCGAGCAGGTGACCTTCTCACGCGGCCTTCGTTACGGCGAGAGCGAGGCCAATGTGCTCGACGTCGCCGCCAGCGCGACCAAGGCGGACACGCCGCGGCCGGTGCTGCTGTTCGTGGCCGGCGACACCTTCACCGGCGACCTCGCCGCACCGGACTTGTCGCGCGAGATTCAGGACCAGGTCATGTGCTTTGCCGCGCGCAACGACATGATCGGGGTGCGCGTCAACTATCGGCTGGCGCCCTCGGCGGCCTGGCCCGCCGGTGCAACCGACGTGGCGGCGGCGCTGTCCTGGGTGCACGGCAATATCGACCTGTTCAACGGCGATGCCCGCGAGATCGTCGCAATCGGCTATGGCGCCGGCGCGTTCCATGTCGCCACCCTGCTCGCGCATCCCGAGTTCCAGACCGACCGCGCCGACGTCGCGGGCGTGGTGCTGGTGTCCGGGTTCTATCGCGCCGGCAAGGACGCGAGCGACAGTGTGAAGGCTTATCTTGGCACCGATGCCAGCCAGTATGACAAGCGCTCGGTGTTTCCCGGCATCCTCAACGTCGACGTGCCGATCGTGCTGGCCTGGGCGTCGGACGATTCCGCCGGTGTCGTGGCACAGGGCGAGACCCTGAAGAAGACGCTCTGCGGCGCCGGCCATTGCCCGCGTGCCGCGCTGCTGCGCAGCCGCGACGGCATCGCCGGAGCGTTCGGGCTGGATGGATCAGGCGACAGTCTTGCCGAGCCGACCATGTTGCTGGTGAAGCAGTTGGAGGCCCGGGGGCTGCCGTAGGGGTCTGTTGGCGGCGGTGCGGCGAATAAACTTGCACCGCTTGCTGGGCCACCCCTCTCCCCCGCCCTCCCCCACAAGGGGGGAGGGAGCGCAGTGTGCCGCGGAGTGGAAGCTGGGCCCACAACTCAAAGCCGATTTTCAACAGCTTGAACGGGCCACACGCACGAATGCGTTCCCTCCCCCCTTGTGGGGGAGGGTTAGGGAGAGGGGTGCCACACGAGGACTCTCTCAATCAGAAAGCGGCTGCGGAGGTACTTCCTCACGCAGGTTTCAGTGCAGCCAGCGCGCTCTCCAGCAGCGAGCGCACCCGTGCGGCATCGCCTGACTTCACCACCGCCGGATCGAGATAGAGCTCGAGCCCCGGCGCGCGTTCGGTGATCACACCGCTGCGCTCCGCCGCGGCATCGTTCAGCGCGTCCACCGAATACGGAATCACCTCGCGGCTGATGCCCTTCATCGTGATCGCGGGCAGCGCGTGGGCGCGGACGATGTCGCTGACCAGCGCGAAGGTCTCGTAGCTCATCACGATGCCGCCGGGCTCGGCGATCGATTGCAGGCGCGCGGCGAGGTTCGCCTCCGCGCCGATGATCGTGTAGTCCATGCGGTCGCTGCTGCCGAAATTGCCGACATTGCAATAGCCGGAATTGATGCCGATGCGGGCCTTGAACGGCAGCTCGATGCCGGAGGCGCGCCACTTCGCATTGAGCTCGGTGAGGCGGTGCTGCATGCGCCAGGCCATCTGGAGGCAGGCCTGCGCATCGGCGCGGTCGCCCCTGGTCTCGGGGTCGCCGAAGAAGATCAGCATGGCGTCGCCGATGAACTTGTCGATGGTGCCGCCATAGTCATGGGCGATCGCCGACATCTCCGTGAAATATTCGTTGAGGAGCTGGGTCAGCAGTTCAGGCTGGAGCCGCTCGGCGGTCGCCGTGAAGTTCTGGATGTCGGAGAAGAAGATGGTGAGCTTCTTGCGCTCGGTGTGGATGGTGACGTCCTTCTGGCCGCTGAAGATGCTCTTGTAGACCTGCGGCGGGATGTAGCGCGAGATCTTCATCGAGAGCGAGGCCAGGAAGTCGTTGGCGGATTCCAGCTCCCTGTTCATGCCCTTGATGCGGCTCGCCTGACGGCGCTGCAGCGAGAGGAACGACAGGCCGCTGCCGGCGGCGATCAGGAAATAGGCCAGCAGAAACTTGAACGAGAAGATGTTGGCGGCGATCGGCTGGGCGATGATCACCTCCTGGATGCCCCTGACGTCGCCGACCTTCCAGTCCTTCTTCGGGCTTTCGGGGTGGCTGTTGTGGCAGCTCACGCAGGCCGGGCCCATCGTGACAGGCGCGACCAGACGGACCTTGTCGTTGAACAGCGAGGTCTCGGTCTCGACGATCTTCTGCTCGGGGTCCTTGCGGAGGGCATCAAGCGCGTCCTTCTCGAACTTGTCGAGCTGGTGCGGGGCGCGGTTCTGGAACGGGAAGTCCGAGACGAAGCGATAGGTGATGTTTTCCTGCTGCGCGCCGATCACCCGCCCGAGCTCGAGCGACAGCGTCGCCGGGATCGGGATCGCGCCGGGGACGGATTCGTAATTGTGGACGACCTTGGTCGTGCCGCCAGGGTTGGCGAGCACGCGGCCGACCACGTTGGACGCGTAATAGCTACGCACGCTGGTGATGACGGAATTGAGATCGACCGCCTGCCGGCGCAGCGCGGTCTTGCTGAGCTCGGTCAGGTCCAGCCACACCGCGAGCGGCAGAGCGAGCAGGAGGAAAGCGATCACGGCTCCGGTGAGCAGGCCGCTCTTGCGCTGTTCTTCGGCGATCTCTTGTTTCACTCTGTGGCTCCGTCGTGTGCGTTTTTGTCGCAAAGTCCGGGAATTTGCGGCACAACATGCGGCGGCACAGAGCCAAGAAATGCGCGCCCGTGCAACCCCCTTTTATGGTGGTCGTGGGAATGCATCTTTTCGTTTCATGACGAATGTTTAAGATCGGCAAAGACCTGCATTCACTCCGCCGGGAGACCCTCCAAATGACCGTGACCATCCGCATCAGGCGCTTTGTGGCGCGTCCCGTGATCGTGCCGATGAATTTGCCGCTCCAGACCTCGACCGGCGCGGTGGCCAAAGCGCCGCTGGTCCTGATCGACTGCGAGACCGATCAGGGCGCCGTGGGGCATGCCTATCTGTTCTCGATCACGCCCTCGGCCTTGAAGCCGCTGACGGCGATGGTCACGGAAATGTCAGAACTGCTGGCCGGCGACGAGCTGCTGCCGTTCGAGATCGAGCGCAAGCTGACCCAGCGCTTCACGCTGCTCGGGCTCGCCGGACTGCAGCGGCTGGCACAGTCCGGCATCGACATGGCGGCATGGGATGCGCTGGCACGCAGCAAGGGCCTGCCGCTCGCCCGCCTGCTCGGCGGCGCGCCAAAGCCGGTCAAGGCTTACAACTCGAAAGGACTCGGCATCATGCCGGCAGGCGCTGCGGTGGAGGAAGCGCACAAGCTGCTCGCCGAAGGCTTTCAGGCGGCAAAAATCCGGGTCGGTCGGCCCGATGCGCGCGAGGACCTCGCCGTCGTGCGCGCGGTGCGCAAGGCCGTCGGCGATCGCGTAACGCTGATGTGCGACTACAATCAGGCGCTGACGGTGACCGAGGCGATCCGGCGCGGCGAGATGCTCGACGACGAGGGCCTGACCTGGATCGAGGAGCCGATCCGCCACGACGACTATGAGGGCTGCGCGCGGATCGCCGACGCGCTGCGCACGCCGCTCCAGATCGGCGAGAATTTCGACAGCGCCTTTTCGATGCAGACCGCACTCGCCGCCGAGGCCTGCGACTACGTAATGCCGGACGTTCAGCGCATCGGCGGCGTCACCGGCTGGCTCCGTGCCGCCTCGCTCGCGCACGCCGCCGGCATCGAGATGTCGACGCATCTGTTCTCGGAGGTCAGCGCGCACCTGCTCTGCGTGACACCAACCGCACACTGGCTGGAATATGTCGACTGGGCCGATGCGGTGCTGTCGACGCGACTGACGATCAAGGACGGCTTTGCGCTGCCGAGCGAAGAGCCCGGCAACGGGATCGTCTGGGACGAGGCGGCGGTGACGAAGTATCTGGTCGAGTAAGGCGGCCCGCTACGAGCGAACGGCGGCCATCATGTTCAGCTCGACCGGCGCGCCCCGCGGCAACTCGGCGACACCGACGGACGTGCGCGCGTGACGACCGCGATCGCCGAGGCGTTCGATGAGACGGTCGGAGGCGCCGTTCATGACTTGCGACTGCTGGGTAAATCCAGGCGCCGAGGCGATATATCCCACGACCTGCAGGACCTGGACGATGTTGTCCTCGCCGCCCGTGGCGTGGTTGATGGCCGCAATGCAGAGATCGGCGCAGAGGGCCGCGGCCTCCTGTGCGGCCGCGATATCGACACCCGCGCCGACCTTGCCTGAATACAGCAGGTCTTCGCCGCGGCGCGGCAGCTGACCGCTGACATACGCAATTCCACCATGGATGATCACCGGCAAATAGTTGCCGCCGGGCTTGTTCACGCTGCTCATCTCGACACCTGTCTTCCTTCACGGCCGGCGACGCGACACATGACGCCGAACGTCACAAACTGGATCTCACCAGACGCATTACCGTGGTGGATGGACGGACCATGGCAGGCGGGGAGTCACGGATCAAGGCTGAGAAGTCTTGCATGCCGGAGGCGGCGCGGATCCGGCCCGACAAGACTTCGCTGGCGCGCATTGCGCAGCTGCGGCGAGCGCTATAACGATCCTCCATGACCACATGGCGGCCTCACCCTCACATCCGCGTCGTCGCAATTGGCCTGCACTGGCGGGACGGGCGGCTGCTGGCTGCCGAAGTGCGCGACGATACGGGGCGGATCAAGGGCGTGCGTCCGCTCGGCGGCGAGATCGAGTTCGGCGAGAGCTGGCGGGCAGCGTTGCTGCGCGAATTCAATGAAGAGCTCGGCATCGACATCATTATCACCGGCGAGCCGATCATGATGGAGAACATCTTTGTGCATGAGGGAGCGACGGGACACGAGGTGATGTTTATCGCCGGGGTCACGTTCCCGGACGGCGCGTTCAGCAACCGGGACCGCATCGATTTCCGCGAGGATAACGGCGAGCAGATCGTCGCTCGCTGGTTCGATCTTGACGATCTCGACGTCGAAGACGGACCGAGGCTCTATCCGACTGGACTGAAGGACTTGCTGCTCGCGAAGAACAAGTCCATCTGACCGGCGATCGACTACCACACCTCCGCGCCGGGGATCTTCTTCCGCACTGCCATGCGCTGGATCCAGATGCAACGACGGACGGACCTGTTGGAGCGGCCGACGGCGGATATGCCCTCGCCGGCCTGAAGCAGCGGCGTCACATTTTCGCGCAGCGTGCGGCAGCGCTGCAGCTCGGCCTGCCAGTCGATGATTGCGGCGTCCGCGCTCTGCGCCATCAGCGCAAATGTCGCGGCGGCAAGACACCTCGCCCGCATTGTACTCATCCCCTCATCGTGATCCGCCGCCCGCATCGCGCCGGTAGCGGAAGTCGCAATGATCGGCGCCTTGCATGATGGTCTGCGTCCGCGCGCGCTTGATGTCGGAGCCGAACCCGTCCGCGACCGCAAAGTCGCCGGTGCAGACCAGCAGGAAACCGAGCTCCGGCTCCCCCGGCGATGCCCCCATAGTTGCTGATGGGACGGTTGGCGATTGGGTCACCCTGACCTCGCCATCCAAAAGAAAACCCGCCGACCTGGCGGGCCGACGGGAGTTGCAGATAGCGAGAGGCGGAGGCCAGTCGCTCGAAGCAAGTGTAGCACGACAGCTTGGCAACGCGACCATACGCTCAACTCAACCTTAACGGCGTGAGAATCATCTTCGGCTTCGGGAAAGGCCATGGGGGAGATATGCGGCCTTGTTCAAGGCGAAGGCCCGCCAGCAGCCAGCCCGCGGTGGGCCTTGCCTCAATTGGAGCTTGCCCATCTTAATCAATTAGTCGGTTCTTGTCTGCGTTGCGGCAGATTTAATTTGCGCTTTCACGAAGCCTCGGTAGCTTTGGCCCGCCGGGGCCGGCTGCATATTTTCACTTGGATATTTTTCACCCGGATATTTCGACAATGAGACCGCAGCAGTCCCCTGCTGCGGTCCTGTCATACCGGAGTTGCAAATGATCTTTCTCGAAAATGATCTTGAAGTTCTTACTCTGATCAATGCGTTTGTGGAGATCAGGAGTCGCGGGACGCGCCGTGCACTTCTGATGCTCGTCGAAGAGCTGGCGCAGAAAGGCGGTCCCCTTGTCCCAAACAAAAACCCCACCGGCTTTGAGCCGGCGGGAGTTGATCTAGATTCTAGACCGGCGGGCACCGGTCGCTTGCTCCAACATTAGCACCAATCTTTCGCCCCCGCTCTAAAGCGCTGCCCTCGCATCCGCGATCGAAAGAGGATGGCTGGATCTGCACGAAAGCGGTATCCTCGTCACGCTGATGGCGTCAGGCGACGATCTGCTGGCAAGACGCTAGGAATTGCGACACATAGCATCGCTTGTTTTGCTGCCTGCCCGCCCCGGGCTGGCGGAGCGGCCCCGGGTTCGACTACGATTCCTCCCCTGCCGCCGCGGTCGCCGAGCATTTCCATCCAAGCTCTTTGTCCCGGACGCCTGTCCCGATTAGGACACCTTGCACTCCGAATTAGGACACGATCTTCTTCCCAAATGGGTGGGTGTTGAGTCGCCCGCATAGGAGTGCGACTGCGGAAAAGCCTCAGTCCCGCCAGCCCCGGATCGGGGCTTTTTCGTTTTCGGGGGAATAAAAACGCCGCCCGCTTAAATGACCGCGAGCGGCGGCTTACCAGCCCCGAGGGGGATGATGCAAAACCCCGGTACAGATTGGTCTATATAGACTTGGAAAGGTTCAATGTTGCGGTGCGAAATACCGCAGATGTGGTTATCCACCGTGGGCTGGAACCGGCCGGTCACGCAAAGATGTCGCCTCGGAGAAAGATAACCAGCAGAACTTAGCGGACAAGGCGACCGTTCGGGCGATTGCAAAACGTTCCTTTTTGAGAGCCGTTCCGTTCGCTCACATCGTGACCATTGTGAGCACCTCGACTCTACTTGTCCTTCATCTTCGGGGCACGTCCAGGCGGCTAGCCTATTGCTACATCCATCTGAGGATCAGCTACCCCGACCGCCGCTACCGCGCGGCATGCAGGACTTGCCGACGCTCAACGACCGCTGCCTCGCGCTCCCGGCAAAACTTCCCTACGCCGCCTTTGCACTCCCGGTCCCTCGCGGCGGTGGCGTCGGAAAGGGATGCCTGCGCGATTATCACGGGAGGTGATGGGCATCAGCGTCACGTCATTAATGTTCGTCGAGGCGATCCTCGATTTGATCTCGACCGGGACGATGCGGCTCGATCCCTCCGACAAGCTTGAAGACTGAGTCCCCGTCAGCGGCCGCGACGCCAGCTTGACGTTCTCTGCCGGTTGGAACCCTGGTTGCCAACTCGTCGAGTTAAAACGTTGACGGAAACCAAGGTGGTTAGAGCGCGGCTCTCACGATTAAGAAAAAATGAACTGGAGTGCCCGTAAGGTTCCGGGTGAGGGAACTAATACTGGGAACTTTGCGTTGAATCGCGTACAGCCATTAAGAGCTACGCAGCACGGGTGGGACGATGGCCACGACCTTGCAGATAACCGTTGCGCTTTGGGTTATGATTTTTTGCGCCGCAATAAAATGCTATCAGGTACTGCTCTAATCACTTAGAGCAATCAGCCACTTTGCAAGTGCGAAGGCCCCCCATAGGATCGCGGCCGACCAGCCCAAGGTCGCCAGGGCGATGGCAACGAGATAGCAAAGCGTGACGATGCGTCGATACCAGCGCGGCGCCTTGATGCTGGGATCTTGGACGGTCAGCTTATCCTCCCGAAGTCTGGGCTGCACCTTATCACGCGCTGCCATCTTCATTTATTAGCGTGATCACACTTTCTGCAGGTTCAAAGATATCTAGGGCTGAAACTGTTTTCTGTGGCTGCGGGCGGCGCAGACGTCACAGCTTAGTAGCAGCGGTGCCGCGTGCAGCCGTCGTTGAAGGGCAGCTCGTCGTCGGCCAGCTTGTGCACGGGCCGTGCAAGGCGTTGCTCCATCGCGTCTAGTTGTGCGAGCCGCTGCTCGATCTCCGCAATAACCGTGATGGTCTGCTCTGGCGTCAAAGTCCGCTTTGTCTTCTTCACGCGTATCCTCGTCTCGATATTGTATTATTTCAGCCAAAGTACAGTGATGTTCGAGCAGCCACAACGCGAAGCGTGTATTAACCTCACCGCGTAGGGTTAAGACGACCCATGGAGCATCTCACTGCGCTTCTCGTCGTTGCACATCGGTGCTGCGCCTGCGCCGGCTATTGATCGCGATCGAACGCAACGCAATCTTTGGAGGGCATCGACACGACCCGAACCATCAAGCGGCCGATCGAGCTGGCAAGCTTCGCCGGCCAGCTCACACGCGCCGAAAAGCCCGAAACCGAGTTAGCTGCCACAGGCCAACGCTATGACAGGGGCTCGCCGAATTGTGTTCATCACTCTCGATCGTGCCGACTGACCTCGACTGCAGCGTTTATCGGGTCCTCGAAGACTTTGGCGCCCGCGGCTACGCTTGGCGCGAGACTGACGAGACCTGACGGACCTTGAGACGGATATCCGGCTCATGCCCTCCAGGGATTACAGCTACCTTCATGGTGGCGTTCAATGCCGATCAAAGGCTGGTTCAGGGATGCAACCGCCGATACCGTCGCTCGACAATACCGACGCTGAAGTTTCTGCGCCTTGCAGGACCTTATCGCAGCAAACTCGACGAAGGCCTCCGACCTACAGCTTTCGTTGCCGCTTGGAGCCCGACGATCGTCCAGATTGAAGCGACGAGCCCCCGAACCGGGCTGGCGCGGGCTGCCCACAGCAATGTCATTTGCCAGCAGAGGATACTTAGCGGATCAAGGCCACCATTCGGGCGATCTTCACGGCAAGTTCAGAACGCTGCTCTTTGAGGATCGTTTCCTGGTCGCTCACATCATGACCGTCTTGTGTGAGGACCTCGACCAACGCCTCTCGGTCCTCAATGTGCAAACGCTGCCGCGCAATTTCGAGCTGTAGGTCTATAAATTCACTATCTAAAATCATAATACTGAACCTTGGGCGAAGAGAGATGGGAGCCCGCCTGGACATTCACCCACGGTAAATCCGAAACACTAAAACGGGCGTAAAAGAACCAATTATCGATGCAAGTTCCTCAATTGGAACGACGATTTAAGTTTACGACGAAACAATCAGCTGCTTTAAACGAGGCGACCGGGCGTCAAGTTTGAATAATTAAGTTTTTAATTCCCGGGGCTGGATTTGCTCGAAACAATCTTTTGACCTCCTATCGTCAACTTCAAACGGGCCGCCCAGGAGGCGGCCCTTCTTTCGGCCGCCGCGGCGAGGAACGTTCAGTTGCTCAGGCGCTTAACTGGGACCAGCGTCGCTCCTGATGCGGGTAGAGCGACCCCGCCAAAGCCGTCTCGTCCATCCCCGTTACCTGCGACCTTTCTCCGCATGAATCTGCTGCCAATATTTTTGTGCATTGTCGGGCTGGGAATGGCGCTAGCCGGCGCATGGATAATTTGGGGACCAGCGAGCATGCTGACCGTCGTCGGAAGCGCCCTTTTCATCATCGGCCTCTGGTCCGTCGACTAACAGATTTCACTTGTACCGTTCGAAAATGCCTCGCCCCTGAGCCGCATCGTCGGCGAGCTTGTCCCACTCGGCAGCCAGACGTAGCCAAGCCCTCTTGTCGATTTCGCTTCCAGCTTGTGCCGCCAAACGTCGGCACTCATCCGCTTTCCTCGCGAACCTGTTAGCGTCAGATGGTGGCACTGCATTTCCTTCCTACCGCCGATAATCGCGAAGCGGCAAAGGACGTTCCACGGCGAAGGGGAGAGCCGACGAGCACAGCTTCGAGGGAGGTGTGGCGATGTTCTCGCTTCACGTTGATCGCACGGAGCTCAGCGAACAATCGGCGGGAGAAGAGAGTGGTCCGAGATTTCGATATCTTCTTGTCAGGATTAAATGATGCCCTCGCGCCTCCGAAAGATGAGACGTCCGACGCCGATGCTATCCGGTTCCAGAATTAATGCGGGGGCGCGGCATCAAGCTTAATTCGCGAGTTCGATTGCTGCCGTCGTTGAAAGCGTTAGGTTGACACATCGGACATTGCCCTCGTCCGGGTTTACCAAGGCGAAGTCGGCGCGCCATCATACTCGGCGCGTCGGCTTCTGCTTCCGACAGACGCGTCTGCATCATGCGAAGCATATTCACCGCTCTCACGTACATCTGTCCTTTGACGCTTGTCATCATCGGCATTGCGATGGGCATCGAGGCGAAAGATCGCAAGTCTCTGGCAAGCGCGATTGCAGGATGAGGACTGAATTTCTGTCGTCGGTGCAAGGGGGACAGGCTTTGAGCGGGGAAGCGTCGCACGCTTGTCCCCACCCTCGTCCCAACGCCTCAGATCATTCTCGTGTCGAGAACGTTGAGTTACGTTGGGGTCATGCCGGCCTGGCACTCCCGGCATAGATGCCCTCGTTTTGAGGTGTGAAAGGCCAGCCAGCAGCCAGCCTTCGGCGGCCTTTCCCTCATTTCAGCGTGTACGTTAAGCACGTAAAATAGTTGTGGCTGACCGCGAAAATATTCGTTTTGAAACAGATCGGATTTAATTCTAAAAAGTGATTGTCGGGGCTGGCTGCTTATTTCAGTTCGATCTTTTTACCCGGGTATTATGACGTGCGGACCGCGGCACTCCTTTGCGGTGGTCTTGTCATGCTGGAGTCGCAAATGACTGTCTTTGAAACTGATCGCGAAGTTCTATGCTTGGTCAATGCCTTTACGGAGATCAAGAGCCGCGGGACGCGCCGCGCACTGCTCATGCTCATCGAAGAGCTAGCTCAAAAAGCTCATCCCCTTCCGCCAAACAAAAACCCGCAGACCTTTGAGCCGGCGGGAGTTGATCTAGATTTTGGACCGGCGGGCACCGGTCGCTTGTGGCGACAGTAGCGCGAAGGTCCGCCTGCGTGTAGGCGTGCCAATGATGTCAGCGGCACTTTGTTCACGCTCATAACCAGCACGAGCCTGACTTAGCGCTGGCTTCAGTGCGAGAGCTTCGCTGAAGCAACGAGTCGTCGAATTTCATCGCGTCTGATTAGTCGAGACTTGTGCTCCGTCCTCATACGACTGCGCTACGTCTTTCGAAACCATTTAAGGGGCAGTCCGAGGTCGTAACCACGCCGACGAAGCTGTTCGTGAGTCTTTTTCAGCGCCGTTGCGATCTTCTCCGGTGAGACGCCGTCTTCGACCAAATCGCGAAAACGAGCGTCATCGCTTGGTGACCAAGCCGAATGCTCGCGGTCCATCGTAAGTCAAAAGTCCCGTCGAAAAGTTTGATGCTCGAAATGTGGGCGGGCCGCCAACCCGGGGCGATGAACTGGCGACCCGTGCCGGGCGATTTCAGTTGAGTGGGTGAGCGGCTCTTTTGGGGAAAGCTCCGCCCCCGTCCGGCGATACAAGTCGTAGCGCAGTGCGACCGGCGGATTCAATTCCATTTACGGATTAACCTAACTTTGTATGGTTATCTACCGCCGAAATAATTCATCTTTGAACAGCGCCTCGCAGGCCACAGGTGACCAAGCTAGCAAGCTTATCGTGGTTGAGGCAGCGTATGAGACCAACTCGCCCAGAGTCGATTCTCAGGTCGTGCAAATCAAGGCGCAAACCCTGATATCTTCTTAAACATCGGGCCGGGCAATCTGGCTGGGACAGAAGCGGCTTAAGCGATCGATAAGCCTAACCGAGCGGTCCGGGCTCGAGCCTGGGCCGGGACCCAATCGGCTCTGATTTATGACAAACTCGGCTCTCCGGGGCGCCCCGGGATGCACCAAACGAGACCTAGCGCGGGCGCAGCCTTCACAACGGATAGCTATCAGCCGGGCCGAGAGTAAGTCGCGTCGGCATGGTTCCAGTTGCACACGGCAGGCGCAAATTGATCACATCACCACCTCTATTGAAGCAAATAGTCGTCCCGCAACCTGATTATCGCAGAGACACCTTCACGTTTGCCGCGCGCGCGAATGTTGGGTGACGTCTGACTACCTTTCGTAACGTGTCCCCTGTCTTATTCTCAGAAAGAGAACCGTCTATGGCAATTCAGGCTCCGACCATTGAACAATTCTCTGCGGATAGCGGTACGCTCGGCGACGGCGTTACTGACTCCAATGTCGTTACGTTGTGGGGCAAGGCTGCGGCAAATTCGACCGTAACGATATACGACGGTACGACACGGTTGGGAACGGTTACCACCAACAGTTCAGGTTCATGGGCATTTACGACTCCCAAGCTCGCCGACAGTACTCACAGCCTGGCGGCTACGGCGACCGATGCATCGGGCACCAGCGCGGCATCAGCTGCCATGTCGATCAAAGTCGTTCCGAGCGTGACCAAATTCGTGTCCGGTACGGACAATTGGAGCAATCCATCCATCATAGACGGCCAGGGTTGGTACAGCGAAAATGCCGGTCAATCGTGGAGCCTGACGACACCGGACTCTCATACGGTTCGGATGGAGTTGCGCGCCGGCGACTATTGGGCTGATGGAGGCGACAGCTCTCGCTCGGAGATCCTGGCTGCCAATTCGGTGGCCAACGGCGACGTTTTCAATGCGACCTACCAGATGACAATCGAACCCGGCACGTCGAACGTGAATTCGGGCCTGTCCTGGCTATCACTCACCCAGATGTACGGGGCAAATGGAGCAACATTCTCCATTCAGCTCAAGGGCGAGCAGATGGCCGTCGTTGTCAATCTGAACGAGGCGACCGAAAAGCAAGTCTACATCGACCCTAATTCCATTCAGCGAGGCCATGCCTACAGCATTCAGATTCAGGCGCGCTTTGCCTCGGACTCGACCGGCTATCTCGAGATGTGGCGGGATGGTGTCCAGATCGTCAATTACCACGGGGTGTTGGGAGACCCCGGAGCAAACTACAACCTGAAGCTCGGCATCTATCGGGGAGAGCCGACGGCTGCCAATTACACGATGGCCGCCGACTACAGCAATATCGTCACCTCGACCGATCCCAACTTCCCGACCCCGCCATTCGGCGGAGCGGGTACCGGTCAGACGCCGACGCCTCCGACGGCACCTACGATCAGTTCGTTCTCGAACGACAGCAATATCGTCGGTGACGGGATCACGAACGACAATACCCTGGCGCTGAGCGGGACTGCCTCCGCAGGCAACTCCGTCAAAATTTACGACGGAACAACTTTGCTCGGGTCTGCAACAGCAAACAGCAGCGGAAACTGGACTTACACAACCAGCACGCTCGCAAACGGCAAGCACAGCTTCTCGGCATCCGCTACATCCTCGAGCGGCACCAGCGCGTTGTCCAAAACGCTTGCCGTCACTGTCGATACCGTCGCCCCGGCGGCTCCAGCGATCGTTTCATCCTCTCCCAAGGCTGGCCAGAGTTCGGTCTTGACACTGACAGGCAATGCAGAGGCAAACAGCAAGGTGAACGTCTATGATGGAAAGACCCTGTTGGGATCAGCCACTGCGAACGGAAGTGGAGCGTGGACTCTCACCACAGCAGCTCTGTCGACCGGCGCGCATCAGTTCACGGCAACGGCCTCGGACGCGGCCGGCAACAACAGCGTGACTTCGTCTTCCTTCAACGCCACCATCAAAGCGCCCACCAGCACGCCAACGGTCACGTCGGTCACGGCGTCCGGCGCCGGAATTCTGGCCGGGACTGGCAATCTTGGGGCCGGAAAAACGGTTACTTTGGCGGTCAAATTGAGCGAGGCTGTGACGGTCACGGGCGGCACGCCAACGCTGAAACTCAACGATGGCGGTACTGCAACCTACACCGGCGGCTCCGGCACCAACGTATTGTCGTTCACCTACAAAACCGCAGCCGGTCAAAACACCTCTGACCTGACCGTGACGGGAGTCAATCTGGGCACGGCCACCGTGAAGGGCAGCGCCGGCGGTATTGCCAATCTTACGAGTGCAGTCTCAAATCCCGCCGGCACGCTGAGGATCGATACGACGAGACCAATGGTGACGTCTGTTGCGGCGTCGGGTTCAGGAATATCGGCGGGCTCGGGAGTCGTGGGAGTTGGCAAGGTTGTCAACCTAACGCTCAAATTGAGCGAAGCAGTCACCGTCACAGGGGGCACGCCCACGCTCAAGCTCAACGATGGTGGTACGGCGACTTATGCATCGGGTTCGGGCAGCGACACGCTGACCTTCAGATACACGGTCGCAGCCGGTCAGAACACAGCAGATCTTGCAGTGACTGCGGTCAATTCCGGCACTGCAACGGTGAAAGACGGCGCAGGCAATATCGCCAATCTTGCGGCAGCGATCTCCAATCCCGCGGGCGTGCTGCAGGTCAACACGACCGCCACGGCGACAAACTCGCCGACTCCGTCGACCGGGAGCGGCGGGAACCCCGACAGCACGCCTCATCACTGGCAGCACCACTTTGCTGCCTTCAGCGGTGCCACCCGCACAACCGTTGCGTCCACCGATACGGCAGGCCAAGCCGCCAAAGTGCAGGATACATCCGCAGGTGATACATCGCACATGATGGGGCCCTCGCTGGATCATCGCCTGGCGCTGTTCGCGCAGCACATTGCGTCGGCCTTTCCGTCTTCGCCGTTCGCTGAAGCGAATACCTCGGCGGTCAGTCAAGGAGCATGGAAGGGTTCAGAGCTCCCGCACTTGGCTCAGCCCGTCGCAAACCAGCAGCACGGCCCCATTGCGGGCCCACTCTGAGCCGCTCGGTCAACCATCTTTCTCTCCAAAAATGCTGCGGCCAGACGCCGACAAGAGCGTGCTGAGGCCGCAGCGACCGCCTTCCAACGGAGCGAACTCCACCTTTCCGGCGGCTCCGTTCCCCGCAGCCCGTGTTTGAACTGGCGCAATGCCGGTCCTTGTCACGCCAGACGCCGGGGGGGCCGAATCCGTATGTGATGCGAGGTGAGATGCGGCGTACGGCTCGACATCGCCTCGCGATACAATTCCGCATAGCGGTCGGCAACGATGGTTGCGGTGAAACGAGATCGTATTCGAGCCAGGGCTCCCTCACGGGATTGCGCGAGAAAGCTCGGGTCGGCAACGAATCGTTCTATAGCGTGTATGAGGTTCGCCTCGTCTTTTGGTTCAACGATGACGCCTGTCACACCGTCATCGATGATATCCGGAATACCGGACCACCTTGTGCCAATCGCTGGGAGGCCGAGCGCCATACCTTCGAGAAGACAAACGGGATACATTTCGCCGGGCTCGTAAGTCGGTAGGACGATCACCTGGGCGCTCCGCATTAGCGCGGGGACCTCTCGGTGATCGACCTTACCCTTGGATTCCACGATACGCCGCAAATCCAGCCGGTCGATTTCCCTTTCGATCTGCCCGCGCATCGGTCCGTCTCCGATGAACAGGGCCCGAAGTTCGGGATAGCGCGCGGAGAGCTTGGAGAGCGCACCTAATAATTCTAGATGGCCCTTGCCGAAGACCATGCGCGCGACCATGACTAGCGTGAATGCGCCGCCGTTCGCGTGAGGACTAGACTGTGTGAATAACTCCTCGTCAACGCAGAATGGAATGACCCTGGACCGGTCAGAAGACACACCTTCCGACATCAGTTCAGCAAGGGCAGCCTTGTAAGGCATGACGATCGTTGACGAGATACGCTTCTCTATCCAGAAGGTGATTTCGGCGAGCAGATCACGTTGCGGCGCGAACCAGCTCAGCGTGCCGTGGTGCGTGACGATGACATGGGCGCCCGCCATGGCCGCGGCAATAAAGCCGTCGAGGCAGGAGATGCCAACAGCCTGGATGTGCAAGACGTCATTCTTCTTGAGCAATCGATAGATTGCCGCGATTCGTTGAACGCGTAGCACCGCCGTGCCGAGCTTCCCTGGCAGGAGCTGTGCAATGGAATTTCGATTGGGCAGGTCATGCACGGCTATGCCGCGCCCGCCAGCAATCTCCCGGACTTCCTGCCGATTGTGCAGGTCCATTAAGATCGTCGGAGCAAGGCCGCGACGCCTTTGGGCGGCAGTGAGTTGCAGGATGAAGGTCTCGACGCCGGTCATTCCGAAATTGGTGCCCATATAGTGCAGAACTCGCACTTTTTGGCGAGGCTCCGGCTGCGCGAAAGGCCTCACCTGCCGTGCAGGCATCCCGACCGAGGCTAGGGCCTGACCATTCAGCGCGGCGAGGATTGCCTGGGCTTGCGATCTTGCGAAATCAGTTTCGAAATAAGCCAGCAGATCCGCCAAATCCGCGGACAAATCGAACGCCAAAAGGGCAGGAATAATACAGGCCGCCAATACGGCTAATCGCATGATTTAAATCGTGACGCTGGAGACAATTAATGTTTACGCGCCGAAATATAAATCATCGGGCGTGTCAGGGACTGCGGCGTTGTGGCGCAAACGGCGGATCACATTGTCGCATGCAACCGGCTGTTCAGCGAATTTGCCATCACGCCAGCTGACGTGGTCAAGCAGCCGATTGACATGTTCCGACGGAGCAGAGCGCCGTTGGGGAACTTGTCGCAGCAGGCACCGGCTGATTCGATCTTCATTTTGTCCGATATTTAAATATCGAACACGGCAATTAACCTTTTTTCCCGACACCCCTATTCATGTCCAATGAATTTCAGTAGTATATTTTAATCAGATTGCCGGTTTAGCTCAGGGTTAGAGCGCCGCCATCGTATGGCGGAGGTCGGGAGTTCAAGTCTCTTCAACCGGCACCAACTGTCTCGACATGTTATTCGCCAGAGATCCAGCATCCCTAAAGGAATCTCGTAGTCCGTCTCGACGTCATTGACATCGGCATTTTCGGCTGAAGCGCAACGAGGGTGGCAACAAAGGGGCGGGACCGGCCTTCACATCGCATCAACGCCATCAACATCGTTTCGTTCTACCTGCAACGCGCGAGCATTGCTCCCAATAGCCTGGGAAGAGATCCGCCCTGCTCGCGATGAAGCTCAGTGAGACTTCCACAGCGCGTAGCCCAGCGCCCTTTGATTGACGCAACTGTGGCCACCTGCAACAACTGCAGTCGGGCTCTATTTCATTATGCAAATGCCGCGCGGATCAATCGCACTACTGGATCTTCCGTGTGCTGATTTGGCTAGCCAACGAAGCCCCATCTTCGTGGTAATATTGCATGAGCGGAGCAGCCGATTTCGGACTTGCCTCTGGTAAGAAGAAGGGAGCACCTCGAAACCTTACGGCAGCAAACCAGACTCGGAGCTCGGTCGTTTTGCCGCCACGCTACTCATTTGTCGCCCTGGTCGGGGTATCGGACTCGCGCGACACGACCTGGACTTCGACCTCATCTTCACGGCCGCGCCTGCGCTGCAAAAGCCGAAGCTCGAGATCAGCCACCAATTTTCGCAAATGTTTCACTTCAGAATATCGACGAGCCAGATCCCCAGGCATGAATTCCAACTGCTCAATGAATCTTTTCGTTTTCAAAAGGAAGTCAGCGCCCGCCAGCCGGATCGATTCTCGACCCGGACATGCGCTACAATTAATCAAACATCAAACTAAGACAAATTAGTTCGCTCATATTATTCTATATAGATATATTAAATAACTCGTTCGTGAAACTCAAGGTGAGAAGTGTTCCGACGTGCGATTTGATCCAGCACCGGCCAGCAATTGCCGATACCTGCCGTCCACCCCCGAAAAGATCGTATCATTCGGATTTCCGCGCCCCGCCCGATCTGTGCGCTTGAACTTTTTCTTATCCGCCGACGAGCAACCACTGCATCAAACGCACCGCGCTCCAGACCAGCGCGCTCATCCAGCCAGCCATGGATATCGAACACAGAACGATCCAAGCAATCTTCACGGCGGATGCGCGTTTGCGGCGTCCGTATTCCTGTGCGACTTGGGACATACTCTTACGCTGCTTCTGAGAGCCCTGACAATTGGTCGTCGTCCGCAGGGTGCCGGTTCAACGGAACATATGCAACTTGTCGCCAATAAGCATCGGAAGCGGGACCGAATGCAAACCGTCTTCCGTATCCTTAAAGCGCCGGCCACTACTTTAGACCAAGGCCGCCCCCGTCAAAAAATCGGAGTTCCTAGGCCGACGTTCCGGTTGCACGAGTCTGTTGTTTCATTGATGTATGGGCCGCACCAGGCCTTCGCTTTTGTTGTTCTATTGTGAGCAAGATGTTTCCGGCACTAAATCAATCGGTGAGCCGGCCGCGTTCGACGGCCGCGGACATTCTGGAAATCAACGGAGGGACGGGCCCCGGCTTTGACGCGCTTCGATTCCTGTTGTCGGTGTGGGTCTTTACGGTACACGCGATGTTCATTTGCGATGGAGCCGACGCTGCCGAAGCATTTGTTGCCAACCCGCTTCACAGCCTTCTCGTCAAGCCCGCTCTACCAATGTTCTTTATTGTCAGCGGCTATCTGGTCGCCGGAAGTGCCATCCGCACGAAGAGCGTATCGACCTTTCTCATGTTCCGCGTGCTAAGGATAATGCCTGCGCTAGCCATTGAAATTGCGCTCAGCGCATTGGTCCTCGGACCATGGCTCACGGAAAAGACATTTCCCGAGTACTTCTCTGATCCATTGTTTGCGAAATACTTCCTGAACATTGTCGGCAACGTTCAGTTTTTTCTCCCAGGATTGTTTCTGCACAATCCCGTACCTGGCGCGGTGAATCTCAATCTATGGACGCTTAAGCCGGAATTTTTCTGCTATCTCTTCATTTCGACCATGATCGCGATGAAATTCATTTTCAGCAGGAAGATATACACTCTCGTTGCATTCCTGACGATTGTCTTGAGCGCGGTGTACGTGATCCGGGGCGGGCAACTCTATAACTTTGTCGGCGTGGCCGACTGGAAGATACTCATTCTGTCATTCGTCATTGGCGGCTGCGCGTTCCACTGGAACGACGGTCTCGTCATGTCTGGCCCCGGTGCCACGCTAGCAGTGCTGATCGCGGCCGGCGCCACGATGTATTCGCCCCTTATTATCTTTCACCTTCTGGCGTTGACATATATCGTCATCTACATTGGCACACGCAAAATGCGCCTTCCGGGTATTCTGCGGGATAGGGACTGTTCATACGGTATCTACTTGTTTGGCTTCCCGATCCAGCAGACGATGGTGTATCTCCTACCTTCCGACTATCGGAGCGGCCTAGTCATTCTGCTGGTGGGCTTGCCGCTGACACTTGCATTTGCGATGCTTTCCTGGACTTTCGTCGAGGAGCCTGTCTCCAGGCTGAAGGCTCGTATCAAGCGTGGAATTCAGGTCGATACCAGATGGCGTCTCAAGCTCCGACCCAACTGAGCAAAAAATTCGCTCTTTGATCGTGGGACCCGCCAAGCTTTGTGATCCTCGCTTCAGGCCGCCCGTCGGGCTAGTTAAGCGTTTGCACCCTGCTGCGGCACAGGGGCCTGTAGCCGGTGTGGGGGATAAATTTCACACTCCCCTCTAAGTTCGTCGCAATCGGCACAGTTCAGCCCGTCCAAATCGCCGGCTGCGATGCGCTCTGCCGAGGCAGCGGTGAACCGAGTCCTTGTCGAGACGTCACTATGCGATCACGGCTGCAGCAGCACGGATGCCGAAACAACAGGGATGCACCGTCAGGTCGACGCAATCGCTTCGGAACCTGCACTCGTCAACACCGGCTTTCCATCTGCTATCTCGACGAAATTTAGGTCGACAAGCGTCTGAAGCGTCAATGGGTCGATCGGTAGCCATCTCAAGCGATTTGCTCTGATATCTCTCAACGCCCAACGCAAATCAATCGCCCGGTCCCGATCAACACGATCTGTCCAGATATCAGGTTCAACGATGGCTTTGAGCAAAGGGGACGCCGGGCTAACTACAGGGACTTTTACGGGCCCCGGCTCGCCATCGGCGCTGGCATGTTCGGCGGCGTCGATCCTCTCTCCATTGGAGGTCACACCGGGGGAAGGCATTGGTTCTCGAGGGACTTCTTGATTGCCCACCACCGCCCGTTGATGCTCCTGGATATTCCCTTCGAAAGCTACCAGCGCAGTCGCGTCGCATGCATGTGGGTCTAGCGCCTCCGGGAGCGGCGTCAATTTTTCATCTGTAGCATCCCATCCAATCAAAGGCCGATCACAAGAGGAATCGCCACCCTGAATTAAATGCTGAATATCCAGAGGTTCGAACCCAGCAGCATCGTCCGCGGCAGACGAGATCGAAACGTCTAGATCTGCAGTCGAGGCAGATTCTATCCAAGTGGTATTACTTCCTTGGCTGCGTTCTGGGATTTCGATCGGAGGGTCCAGCATGGTTTGCGCCCCGCCATCCGGGCGGTCTGGGTCTGCCGTGTCCAACTCATGCAAATAATCTTCCGATATCCGGTCCTTTTCGATGGCCGATGCTTCTTCGACGTACAGTTTGGTATCGGTGAGAGACGACGGTTGCCCGACTTCCTTTGCTGGTGGGCTCGCTTCGGATTGTCGGTCTAGCGTCGCCGCTTCAACTTCGAGAGCCGGCTTGCTGGCTATCTCATTTTTTTGAAGTTGTGGCCGTTCGATAGGCGTCGGCGCTCCTTCAGCAAGCGTCGCTAGGAGTGACGGGCCACTTACCGCACTCTCCTGCTGAGGATGCCCTTCCGTGATCTCGAGCATTGGCGAAACAGAGGCGCCGCTCGATGCGGAGAACTCGTCAAAGAACCGACCAACTTCATCATCATCCTCATGCTGCTCGACTTCTCCGGGCAGCCCTCCCTTGAACAGTTCGGCCGTGGAATGCACCGCGGCATCCAAGTCGGCACGAGTGGACATGGCTGAGGGGCGATCGTTATGATCCCGCATTGAATCAACGCTCAGCGTCGCCGGGGCGGTTCTGAACACCGAAGCTATCTCAATCTTGAGGACGCTGACGGTCGTCGCACTGAGCGGCTGCGGATCGTGATCTGTATCTTGCAGCGCCGGCCTGGCCACCGACTCCAAGGACGGCTCAACTGGCGGTTGGGCAGGAATGAAGGAAACAGAATTGGCCGACTCGCCGCCCGCTGGCGCAGGAATCGAAATTCCATCGCCGGTTTCTTCCGGAGCGAGACTATCTTCGGTCGTGACCGGGATCAGTTGGTAATCATCCCAAGCCAGATCCGATAGCTCATCAACACGTGCTGGCTCACTCGTCGGTTTAAATGGGCCGTCCAGCAAGCGTCTGAATTCCTCGACGTTCCAGTCGACCGGATCTATCTCCGCCATCTCCAACCTTCTGTCGGAATATTTGGACCGATTTCGACCATCCAGACGACCGAGAAAGGCCGCCAAAAAAGACTGCATCAAGTTCACTCGAATATCCGCTCAGAAATCGACATGCTTAAAGGATCAAGGCATTGAAATAATTATCAAAAATTGGGTTAGTACATATGCAGCCAACTTAAAATCCGAAAACGGCCGCAATTATATGTTTTCGGACACAATTAAACAAATATAAACATTTAAAGCGTCCGGAAAAGTATCATTTCGGCTGATTGGCTTTCCCGGGCAGGTCACCTAGTTTCCTGGCTTTCCTCTACAGGTGGGCCACCTGTCTGCTCCATGGGCGCCTCGACGCGGCCGGGGGACGAAGCACATTTTGGGAAAGCGCATGGACGTTCTCTTCAACGTCGTCGGGATCTTGACTGCGACGATGGTAGTGACCGTTGCCCACTTTCCGTTGGAGACTACGCGAAGCCTGCTAAGCCTTGGCTCAGCCCCCGTGGTTAGATACATCCACCGTCAGAAAGCCCTGACGGTCGCATCGGAGCACGCGCGTATGCGTGCACTACTCGGCCAGTTCATTGACGAAGGACGGCTTATGCTGGCGCGACTACGCGATCCAGCAAGGGACACCGAATCGTCGCGTTTGCACGCCCATGGGTGGACGACCCAGGTCGAAGAGTTTCTTCGGAATGACCTCGGCAGTTCATATGTCGCTCGACTCCACTCCACGTCATTCGTTGACGATGGTGAGATCGAAGGCATTCCGCTGGAGCGGCTGCAGGACTGGAGGGATCTTTGCGGCCGCGTCAGCTATCTGGAGTTGCTTCGCGCCGAGATTTAGCGTCGCTGGCGAAAGCCAATTGAGCAACCGAACAATAGATAACCGCGAAGCGGGAACCTGTTCACCTTAACTACTGGTTGGACGACATCGATCACACAACCAAAATCTCAGGTTCGGGAGGCGTGCCCTTTTTGACGTCGCCCGCGGGATGCCCGCTTGCCTGCGGCAGCTTGGGCGATCGCAAACTCCTCAATGCGTCGGCCTGTCTTCAAAGCCGCAACCAACCATCGCGGTTGCTTTCCGCGCCCGGACCAAGTCTCCGTCGGGCTGTTGGGATTACGATATTTCGGCAGGACTTCCGGATACTTACGACGGCGACGCACGGCACCTGACGAATTCTGCAGCTCGGTGTCCCGTTCCTCGCCCTCGCGGTGGAGTTGCGAAAGACGCTTCTCCAACTCCCGCTTCTCCGTCGTCAGACGCGCCGACAGGATACGACCAATTTGTTCGTGCAACCGCCACAATTCATCGACGGACATGTTATCGAAGTCTAATTTGTGGGTCATCAAGTGGTCTCGATCTCGGAATCGCCCGCAGCATGCAGATTGGACGACCTCTCTTGCCGTATTTCAAGCAATCCCGCAAGGTCGGGAACTCGGGCGGCCACCAAGCACCCAGCCTTGGCAGGCGCATCTAGCGGACTTCCTGAATGTCAGACTGCAAGCGATGAAGGGCTGCATAGCGGCCTCCGCGCTTGATCAATTCGTCATGCGTACCATCCTCGACCAATCGTCCGCGATCAATGGTTAATATTCGATTTGCACGCCGAACTGTTGAAAGACGATGAGCGATAACGAATACCGTCCTACCCTGTGCGATGCGCCGCATGTTGTCCTGGATGATGCGCTCGCTTTCATAATCGAGCGCACTTGTCGCTTCGTCGAAAATAAGAATGCGCGGATTCGTCACAAGTGCGCGGGCTATCGCTATCCGTTGGCGCTGTCCGCCCGACAGACTTGTGCCGCGCTCCCCGACAACAGTGTCATAGCCTTCTTGAAGCTCCAGGATGAACTCGTGAGCACCTGCGAGTTTTGCTGCCTCGACGACCCGTTCAATCGGCATGCTCGGATCCGATAGAGCGATGTTGTCGCGAATAGATTGGTTGAAGAGAACGCTTTCTTGCAACACGGACCCCACCTGTCGACGTAGCCAGGAGGTATCAACCATGGATATATCGACCCCATCGATAAGTATGCGGCCGCTCTCAGGAATGAACAGCCTCTGGATCAATTTCGCGACTGTGCTCTTCCCTGAACCGGAAGGTCCGATTATTCCGATCACCTGGCCGGCAGAAACGCCAAAGCTGACGGTATGAAGTACTTCAGGGCCATCGGGACGGTATCGAAAAACAACGCGATCGAAAGTAACGTCGCCTCTAATGGACGGCAACGCGGCACGGGCAGGATTAAACCGGGGTTCGGGAGGCGTGTTGAGAATGTCGCCAAGGCGATCCACCGAGATCTGCGCTTGATGAAAATCCTGCCAAATCTGCACGAGACGCAGCACCGGCTGGCTTACCCGTCCCGCTAGGATGTTGAATGCGACGAGTTCACCCACTGTCAGGTCACCAGAAATAACGAGGCGTGCCCCGAAATACAGGATACCAGCGGTTACGAGCTTGTTGACGAATTGAACGCTATTGCTTGCATAGTTGCCTAGCCTAAGAACCCTGAAGCTTGCAGCGACATATCCAGCCAGCTGCTCTTCCCAGCGCCTCTGCATCTGTGGCTCGATAGCCATTGCCTTCAAAGTATCGACGCCGTTGACGCATTCCACCAAGAACGCCTGATTTTCCGCACCGCGTTTAAATTTTTCGTCAAGCAATCGGCGAAATGGCGGCGTCGCGCCGGCGGAGATGCCGATATAGAACGGGAATCCGAGCAGGACGATGCCGGTCAATAGCGGGGAGTAGAAAAGCATCACGCCGAGAAACACGAACGTAAACAGGAGATCAATAACCAGCGTCAGCGCAGAACTTGTTAGGAAGTTCCGAATGTTCTCGAGCTCACGAACGCGAGCGACAGAATCGCCGACACGCCTAGCCTGAAAATACGCTGTTGGAAGCGCAAGCAGATGTTGAAACAGCCGCGCGCCGAGCTCGACATCAATACGGTTGGTCGCGTGGGAAAAAAGATAAGTACGCAAAATACCGAGAATGGTCTCGAATAGACCTATTCCGATAAGACCGATTGCGAGCACGTCCAGCGTGCTGAGGCTTCGCTGCACCAGCACCTTGTCAATGACGGCCTGAAAGAACAGCGGTGATGCCAAGCCCAGAAGCTGCAAGAAAAAGGATCCAACCAGCACCTCAACCAATTGAGCTCGGTATTTGTGGATGGCACCGAGAAACCAGGTCAAATCGAAACGGCGCGTGAGCTCCGTCAAGCTGGCGCGCTTGGTCATTAAAACAAGCCGCCCGTCCCAGATCGCTTCCAGATCCGCTCTGGTCAGCAATTCCGGGCGCGGCGTCCTTGTCGACTGAGCGACGACCTTGTCATCCCCCACCTTTCCGAGAAGAATGAATCCGCCGTCCTTGAGCGCAGCGATGGCAGGCAAGGGTGTATTGAGGAGCCGCCCCCAGTCTGTTTTGAGCTCACGGGCCTTGAGCCCAAACTCTCTCGCACACCGGACCATTTCCGCAGTGCCGATATCTGCCATGCCGCAATAGTGGCGTATTTGCGCCGGGTCTGCGCTGATGCCGTGAAACCGCAGCATCATGGCGAGTGCGATGAGACCCGGGTCATTTGGCCCGGGCACGTCCATATCTGCGTTCATTATCTGCCCTATCGGCGGCACCCCCGGCCGCCTCCTGCCACTTGATGATAGCCCTTGTTGGTAAAGTTATAGCGATAATCAGGCGCTGATTCGGCACGGATTTATTCAAAAAATATCCTCAATCAGCTGAAATAACAGAGTTGGAGCTGATATAATTCGAGAATTCGCTCCGGTTGCGCCAAGGCGATTCACAATCACGCTGGTCAGGCGTAGATTACCTAATTAAATCATCGGATTAGCCGGACAATGAAGTCGACTGCGAGAATCGTACAATTCCCTGGGCTGTCCAAGCCGCGCTCGACCGAAGAGCTCGAGTTTCTGCCGGCTGCCCTGGAGATCGTTGAAACTCCTCCCTCGCCGTTAGGGCGCGCCATCGGAGCCACGCTTCTCGGGCTGTTCGTGGCCAGCCTGATATGGGCAAGTTTCGGCCGCGTTGATATCGTTGCGACTGCTACGGGAAAGGTCATTCCAACCGGCCGCAGCAAGGTCATTCAACCGTTCGAAACGGGCGTTGTGCGCGCCATTCGCGTTTCCGAGGGGCAGTTTGTCGAGTCCGGCCAGCCCCTGATTGAGCTGGACCCCACCATCAACGACGGCGAGATCAGTCATCTTCTGGGTGACCTCCGTTCAGTGCAGCTCGATATTGCTCGCTTGAGAGCGGCGCTGGCGGATACGGACGACCCGCTGAGTGCCTTTCAACCCCCAGACAAGGTCAACCCGGATCTGGTGGCAATGCAGCGTCAATTCCTGATCGCACAGGTCTCCGAGCACCGCGCCAAGATCGCGTCGCTCGACGGCCAAAAGGCGCAAAAGGAAGCGGCCCTGGCCACGATTTCCGCCACGGTCAGCAAGCTCGATGCGGTCATTCCCACCATTGAGGAGCGTGTAAACATTCGCAAAAACCTCAACGAGTTTGGATCCAAACTACAATATTATGAAGTGTTGCAGCAGCTCACCGAAAGCCAGCAAGAACGCTTGGTCCAGAAGAGCCACGCCATAGAAATGCAGGCGGCGATTGCGACCATTCTCGAAACGCGATCGCAGACAAGGGCCGAATTCCGTCGCACTTTGCTCGCAGACCTTGCTGAAGCCGAAAGGAAGGCCTCTGGATTCACCGCCGACCTTTCAAAGGCGGAGCAGCGAGCCAAGCTTCAGTCGTTGACTGCACCAGTATCCGGCACGGTGCAGCAGCTGGCTGTTCACACGATTGGCGGGGTTGTTACCCCCGCACAGGCGCTCATGGTCATTGTCCCCTACGACAGCAAGTTGGAGATCGAGGCGGCTATCAACAATCGTGACATCGGCTTTGTTCACACTGGTGACGATGTCGAAATCAAGGTCGATACCTTCGACTTCACCAGATACGGCCTCCTGCATGGAAAGGTACTTAGCATCTCATCCGACGCAGTCACGCGCGAAGTTCCAGGAGAAAAACCGACGGACCGACAGGCGCCCGGATCCACCACCACGACGAGCGAACCCAAGGGTCAGGAAATGACCTACGTGGCGCGCATTGCCGTTTCGAATCCCCGTATTCAGATCGACGATCGAGTGGTTAGCCTCTCGCCAGGGATGGCTGTCACGGCAGAGATCAAGACGGGCTCGCGACGGCTGATCAGCTATTTGCTGTCGCCCATCATGAAGTATAGGCAAGAGAGCATGCGCGAGCGATAAACATTCACCTGCTCGGCGCGAGCCTTTCGCGCGGGCCCGTACTCGATGTTGGTTGCGATCGACGCGAAGAGAGTGGCTGCCTAGGCATTGCCTGAAGCGAAGCTCCCGCCGTTGGGCGAGCGACTGGCAAGGGAATTCGCACGCGCGGCGTTGCTTGAGGCTCGGTCAGAGACGGGCGAAGCGCGGGCAAGGACGTGACGGCCGTCTGGTCTGCCGGCATGTCGCGGTCGAGCGAGGCAGGAGGCACTAGAGCCCCTGTAAACGCAGGGTCATTGGAATGCAGCCCCAGCGCTGCTGTTGGCCAAAGACCAAAAGTTACCCATTCTGGAAATCGAGAGGCGAAGGCTTTGGCCAAATCGTCTTTGCGCGTCACCGGCGCCAGATCTGGATAGACCCAATAGGGCAGCCCAGCCTGCGTGTCGGAACGTCCTCCGGAAACGCTTCCCTCCGAATCGGAGGACCGAGCCCGCGGGGACGATGACGCGTTCTTTTCGAGCGAGACCGTTCTCTGATCCATCGACGAATTGCTGCGAAACGTTCTGTCTTCCGCCTCGGACGTCCGAGTTTTCGGCAAGAGGGCGGTCTCTGCAGTCGCCCCCAAGAGGCCAGCGGGCACCGGCGGCGGCGGATCGAATCCAGCCGTCGGACCGACGAGATAGTCCGCCTCGCCCGGCAGCGGAGATGGAATATCGTACTCGGGCTGCCTGAAGCCTGCCGGAGGAACGGGGGACGCGTTGCGACTCTGCAGAGTGCGGCGCGCTTCATCCGCGTGTGGACCGCCCGGATAACGTTCCAAATATGACCAAAAATTCTCCAACGCACCTGCGCGGCAAACCCTTTGCCACAGGAGAACCTCGCGCCGAGTCGCCAGCAGGGCGCGAACGCGCTTGGCCAACGGATTGCGCCAATGATCCGCCAGAAAATCCGCGTAGGAATCGAGCGTATCGCGCAAGAGCGCCGCAAAGTAAGCATCCTGCCCGGAAAGTCCCGACATCGGTCGCAACCGCAACCGGTCCATTTCCCGGGATTCAGGCTCTTTTGACATTCCGTGCTCATACAGTGAGAGCTGCGATAATATGCCTGAGCCGTGCCAAGGCACCTGCGCTCCGTGCGTGATTTCATTGACGCGTATACGGACACGTACAAGGCCATCGGCGAGCGTGGAATTCCTGTCCTCAATCATCTCGGCAATGGCTTTAGCGTAAAGGCCGTAACCGTCGCTGCTTCGAAAAGCGGGCGAGATCATTCCCGGTGCCGCATTAGATGCCACGAGGACGTTAGGCGCCGTCTCGATCCATGCCAGCCCGCTCGCTGGTGGCTGCCCCGAAAGCAGAAACGTACTTCCGCGCGCGGCATCCAGAATGACGAGAGCAGCCTGTGGGCGAAGCGCCGAAAGTGAGTGGGTGAGATCGGAGACGCGCAGGGCGAACCGGGGCAAAATTGAGGTTTCGGCAACGTCGATATCGACATCGGCATCGACCGGCAGCAGAAAATTTTCCCCCTGAAACTGAAGTGCATAGCCACTAAAGTACACCAGAGCAACCGCATCGGGGCCAGCCTTCGAGACCTTCTCGACGAAGTCGAAAAATGTTTTCTTGAGGTTCTCACTATTCAGGTCACGGGTGTCGGTAACTTCAAATCCTGCCACCCGCAACTCACCTGCAATGAGTCCGGCATCGTTTGCCGCGATCTCAACCCGCTGCTGCCCCCGATACGACGCGTTCCCGACAACGAGAGCAATGCGCTCAGACGCAGCCACACTCGCGCGTGACTGTAGATGAACAGCGACAAAGCACAGCAACAACATTTTCAAGTATGTTTGCATTTTTCTCGCTGAAATGCCTTGCAGGCTGAAGCATTGCTTTAACACAGCCGAGTCCGAAGAATCGGTCGGGTTGCGAAGAAACTGCACAGATTGATCGCGGAACCAGCGCCCAATCACCGCTGTGGTCTGAGCGCCTTGGAAGAGTCAACTTGGATATTGCTGTTGGCTAATTGCTGACGTGGCCAATTGGAAGGTTGGAGTGGCACGACCAGTCTCGGAATTCACAGTGGTTCCCGAAGAGCTTGTGTCGAACGGCGAGGAAGAGAATGCAGATGCGATATGTTGCGACCAAAGTGCGAGCTTGGAGTCGATTGAATCGAGCCATGCCGACTTGGACTCTGAGCCATTCGTCAGGACCTCGTTGCCTTGAGCCGTGGAAAGCGGTGGATCGACAAGCAACGTGCCACCATTTCCATCGCTTGATACGATGAAGTTACCCAGCGAATAGTTGCCACTCAAGGCAATATTGGCGGTATTGGTTCCGTCACTCACGGTGAGATTTCCAGGTGAATTATTCCCAGAATAGGTGACGGTTGCGCCAGCGCCGGCGGTAATATCCCGTAAGTCGATCAAATCGCCCTTGGTGAGTTGGCCGCTGATAGTGCCACCGAATTGCGTCGACTGGTCAATTATTAGCGACCCGGTAGCTCCCGCGAAACGTACTGTACCTGAATAGGCCCCAACAAGCTCGACGCTGGCACCGCTGCCGACTATGAGCGAGTTTGATCCAATGACCGTCCCGCTACCCGACAAAACGATGACTCCATCGCCATTGAGATCCTGGTGGAGCGTGTTCTCCGCCCGCTGAAGCGCTGCGCTGCTTCCAAGCACCAAGCCAGTGTCGCTCAGATAGTTGCCATTGCTGTCGGTGGTCCAGAGGATGAACTGGTCCGTGCCAGGAGCTTGCCATGCAACCAAGTATCCGCTGGAGGTCTGCTCCGCACCGATCGGGGTCCAGACGCCAAACTGCGCTGCGACGACGGGCGAGCCGTAATAGTTCAGCTCAAGTCCGGAGCCCCCATCAACGGGGGTCAAATTGAAACTCGTACCAACCTGCGCCAGGCTCGTGCTGCCCAATGATTCAATAGCCGTTGTCGCCGCTCCGGCAACACCGATCACCCCATTCCCATTAAGGTCCTGATGGAAGCTGGTCTCCGCACGTTCGAACGAAGCACTGGTCCCCGAGATGACGCCCGTGTTGCTTCGATAGTTACCGCTGGAGTCCGTGTACCAGATGATGAACTGGTTCGTACCAGGCGCTTGCCAGGCGATCTGGTAGCCGCTCGACGTCTTCTCAACGGCAACCGGAGTCCAGACACCAAACTGCTCTGCGACCACGGCCGAACCGGCGTATTTGAGTTGCGGTCCTGAACCGCCAGCCACGGGATTCAGATAGAAATTTGCGCCAACCTGCACGAGGCTTGTGCTGCCAGAGGATTCAATCGTCGACGCCGTCGTCGGGACACCGATCGTGCCGTCTCCGTTCAGATCCTGTCGAAAGCTGGTCTCCGCCTGTTCCAGGGTAATGCTGTCACCGGACAGCGCAGCTGTGTTGCTCAGATAGTTGCCTTTGGCGTCCGTGTTCCAGATGATGAACTGGTTCGAACCAGGCGCCTGCCAAGCGATTTGATAACCGCCCGATGTCTTTTCAGCGGCAACCGGAGTCCAGACACCAAATTGCGCTGCGACCACGGACGCGTCACCATACTTCAGCACCGGCCCTGAACCGCCACCCACGGGATTCATGTAGTAGTTGCGCCCGGCCTTAACCAGACTTGTCGCGCCCAAGGCTTCGATGGTCAGCGTCGTGGTGTCGATCTGCAGCGTGCCGGACGGATTGGTCACCGCGCCGGCCAGATTGGCAGTGTTGCCGGCGCTGTCCTTCACCGTCGCCGAGTTCAGGTTCACCGCCGTCACCGCGAGGTCCGACGTATTCTGGCCAGTTCCAACCGTGTAGCTGAAGGTCAGGACCTTCGTGCCGGACCCACCCGTATAGGCTGCAACACCGCCATTGTTCAGCTTCAACGTAGGAGTGCCGCCTGCCACCGTCACTGCTTCATCGAGGTTCACCGTCAACGTCACCACGTCGCCGACGTTTAGAATGCCGTTCCCCGAGGTGATCCCGGTGCCAGCGGCAGCGACCGACGATACCGTCGGCGTCGTAGTGTCGATCTGCAACGTGCCGGAGGGGTTTGTCACCGCGCCGGCGAGATTTGCAGTGTTGCCGGCGCTATCCTTCACCGTCGCCGAGTTCAGGTTCACCGCCGTCACCGCGAGGTCCGACGTATTCTGGCCAGCTCCAACCGTGTAGCTGAAGGTCAGGACCTTCGTGCCAGACCCACCCGTGTAGGCTGCAACGCCGCCATTGTTAAGCTTCAACGAAGGGGTGCCGCCTGCCACCGTCACTGCTTCATTGAGGTTCACCGTCAAGGTCACCACGTCGCCGGCATTCAGAATGCCGTTCCCCGAAGTGATCCCGGTGCCCGAGGCCGCCAGCGAAGATACCGTTGGCGCCGTGGTGTCGATCTGCAGCGTGCCGGACGGATTGGTCACCGCGCCAGCCAAGTTTGCAGTGTTGCCGGCGCCATCCTTCACTGTCGCCGAGTTCAGGTTCACCGCCGTCA
>Ga0102590_1001442_pt1 | contig 35952 bp, 35 predicted proteins | sample AraplaMF_Col_mMF_FD_76859 | JGI IMG/M metagenome (GOLD analysis project Ga0102590, IMG submission 76859) | Arabidopsis root microbial communities from the University of North Carolina, USA - plate scrape MF_Col_mMF | ecosystem: Host-associated > Plants > Roots > Endosphere | place: USA... | reverse complement strand
TGGCCGCGGAAATTGCCGGGGAGGATCGAACCGCCATAGATGAAGATCGACGGCACGTTGAGACGAACCATCGCCATCATCATGCCCGGCAGCGACTTGTCGCAGCCGGCAAGGCCGACGAGGGCGTCATAGGCGTGGCCGCGCACGGTCAGCTCGACGGAGTCGGCAATGCACTCGCGCGAGGGCAGCGAGGAGCGCATGCCGTCATGGCCCATGGCGATGCCGTCGGTGACGGTGATGGTGCAGAATTCGCGCGGCGTGCCGCCGGCGGATGCGACGCCCTTCTTCACCGCCTGGGCCTGACGCATCAGGGCGATGTTGCAGGGGGCAGCCTCGTTCCAGCACGAGGCGACGCCGACGAACGGCTGATGGATCTGCTCGGTGGTCAGACCCATGGCGTAGAAGTAGGAGCGATGGGGCGCGCGCGCAGGACCTTCCGTCACGTGACGGCTCGGCAGCCTGTCCTTGATGTTGGTCTTGGCGTCCATGGCGACCAGTTTCCTGAGGTCCAGTTTCCTGGTCCAGCTTGGTCCAGTTTCTTGGCCAACCCTTGTCAGACCGGGAAAATCACACCCAAGATTTGAATCGACCTTGGAATTTCCCACCGCCTGCAAGGAGCCAGCCCAGCCCCTGAAACATTTCGAGCGATTTTATTCATGTTCGGGTGTGGCCAAAAAGCGGCGCTGATGCGAACGAGCCGCGAGAAGGGTTAAATCGCACAGGGATGTTGCGCAGACAGCACAATCGTTACCGGGAAGACACGGATTTGCTTACCGCGATACCATCGCAAAGATGACAGCCCACAATCTCTGATTTTGCCACTCAAGGCGCGCGACCACCTTTGCGGCGATGACTGATAGCCGCAACTGAGTCGCCCTCAGCGGGGTCAGGCCAATGCAACCTCCAGGCGAGCTTTGACATGGATAGGGTACCCCCCTATCTTACATTCATGTCGCACACCATCAAACACAAGTCGAAACTCATCGGCCGCGTCCGGCGCATCAAGGGTCAATTGGACGCCGTCGAGCGCGCGCTCGAATCGGAGATCGGCTGCGCCGATGTGCTGATGCTGGTGGCTTCGGTGAAGGGCGCGATCAGCGGTCTTACCACCGAGCTGCTGGAAGATCATATCCGCCATCATGTCGTGGATCCCGCGCACGAGAAGGATCCGGAGAAGGCCAAGGGTGCCGCCGACCTCATCGACGTCGTCCGAACCTATTTGAAGTGAAGAGATGACCGACCTGTCTCACCTGCTCCAACAAAGCAGCGCGCACGCATGGCTGTTCGTGCCCAGCGCGATCGTGCTCGGCGCCCTGCATGGCCTGGAGCCTGGGCATTCCAAGACCATGATGGCAGCGTTCATCATCGCCATCAGGGGAACGGTGTTTCAGGCGGCGCTGCTCGGCCTCTCGGCGACCATCTCCCACACCGCGATCGTCTGGGCGGTCGCGCTCGCGGGATTGCATTTCGGCCAGGAATTATCGGGCGAACGCAGCGAGGCCTGGCTGCAACTGGCTTCCGCCGTCATCATCGTCGGCATCGCCGGCTGGATGGTCTGGCGCACCTGGCGGGATCAAAACCACGAGCACGAGCACGACCATCACCACCACGATGAGCCGCAAACGATCTCGCTCGCCGGGATGCCGCTCCTGCTGGAGGTGTTCGAAGACGGCGTGCCACCTCGCTGGCGCATCAGGAGCGAGAACGGCGCGCTTCCCGCCGCCGGCGACATCAAGGTGACCACGATCCGCGAGGACGGCTCGGAGCAGACATTCGCCTTCGCGGCCCGGGACGGATATCTCGAAAGCGTCGCGGAGATTCCCGAGCCGCACGCCTTCAAGGCGCGCATCGCGCTTGCCGGCGATTCCACCGAGCTCTTGTTTGAAGAGCACGATCACGGCCATATCGATCTCGGCGATGAGGACGACGCGCACGCCCGTGCCCATGCCGCCGACATCCGCAAGCGCTTTGGCGGGCGCAGCGTGACGACCCTGCAGATCGTCCTGTTCGGTCTCACCGGCGGACTGATCCCCTGCCCCGCCGCCATCACCGTGTTGCTGCTTTGCCTTCAGCTGAAGCAGTTCAGCCTCGGCTTCGTGCTGGTGTTGTCCTTCGGCATCGGGCTCGCGATCACGATGGTGTCGGCCGGCGTTCTCGCAGCGCTCAGCCTGCGCCATGTCGAACGACACTGGCGCGGCTTCAGCCGCTACGCCCACCGCGCGCCCTACGTCTCGGCGGTCCTGATCGTCTTCGTCGGCTTCTACACCGGCTGGACCGGACTGCACGAACTGATGTTGTGATCCCTCGTCAGCGATGGCGCAAGCTTCAGTCCCGCTGATCGAAGCGCGCGAACACTGCGCTGGTCAGACCGCCGAGCAGCGTCCAGAACACCAGGCTCGTCACTGTCACCGCCGTGACGAACTGATGCGTCAGCGACGACGGGACATTGGTTTCGACATTGGCGAGTTCCGGTGCGCCGATCAGATGCGGCAGGGTCAGCAGGATCACGCCTGACATCGCCGCCGGCACCGAGCGGCGGAACGCAATCATGGCAAGCCCTCCGGCCGTCGCCAGCACGGCCGCCAGCCACCAGATCTGGCGCGACAACAGCGGCGCGGCCGGCACGCCGGGCAGCTCCGGCGGCAAGCCGAGTCCGGGTGCCAGGGTGAAGACGGCGAATCCCGCCAGACCCCACAGCAGGCCTTCGTGCCAGGACACGCTCATGCCGGTCGCGCCGGTGCGCACGGCGAAGAAGCCGGCCAGCAGCAGTGCGAATCCGATCGCGGTCAGGATGTTTGCGGCGGCCGTATAGGCATTGCGCTCAAACCCGTCGCGCGGCTCCCAGGCCGCGGCGCCATGCTCATGGTCGCCGGCGCCATGGTCATGGTCGCCGTGATCGTGGGTTGCGTGGTCGTGGCCGGCCGCCGCCGGCTGCGCCGCGACCGGGGCGTCATGCTGGTGCGTCTGCGCCGCCCTCTCGAAGACTTCCGCCTTCAGGATCAGGGGAACGGTGCCGAACTGCTGGACGAGCGTGACGACGAGACCGACGATGAAACCTGAGATGACCGAGGCGAAGACGATCGAGCGAAACGTGCCCATGCCACCCCGATCAGTGGCAGGGGAATGCGTTCGAGTGGCGCACGTCGTGGGCGGCGTTGTGGACCACGTCGATGTTGGAGAAGCCGACCATGCCGACAACGAACAGGCCGAGCACCATGGCCATCAGAGCCTGCGACAGCCGTCCCACCTGCGCCGCGGCGACCGGAAGCGCGGCCTGGGTCGAGGTCTGGGCGGCGTGGGCGAGCTGAGACTGGCTCATGGTCTATTCTCCATTGGCGATTTGGCCGTCTTCTAGCAGCTTCCGGGCGACGTCGCGACTGGTAAGATGCAGACTTGTCCCAGGCAAAATGCCCCTGCGGATAATCTTGGCGCCGGCGGCCGCCCGAAACACGGCCTCGAACCGCCGGAAATAGCCGAGGCAGGCCTCGGGCGAGGGCTCGGTGCCGAGCAGCGTCCGGAATGCGCCGCGGTGCACGGCGCAGATCGCGCCGTGTCCGCGGACCGGAAACACCAGCGAGGCGATGTCATCCCGCCAATGGACTTCGCTGCTCAAGCTGTTGCACGTCCCCTGAGCACCATGCTCCTGGCCGCGATCCTACCATGTCGACGATTTTCCGCAGGCCTCAATCGGGCCGGCGCTCCCCACGCGTCCTGATCATCGCGCGCTCGCCGGCATCGACGAGCTGGCCGATGCCGGTGCGGCCGTTGAGCGCGCAACGAATGATGTTTTCCGCAACCGATTTGCGGAAGCGATGATCCTCTCCGTCGGGGCGATTGCGGCAGACCCGGTCCAGCGCCAGCTTCATGTTGATCCGCGTACGGGTGTCGAAATGCTCGCTGATCATGCGCCGCTCTCGGTACGTTGCTGTAGAAGCGGAAACGCTAGACGAGCAGCCGAGTTCCGAAAGCGCTCAGGTTACGCTCGCCCTCTGGGTCGCTGCTGAGCCTGAGCCCAGGCGGCTTTGACGTCTCGCGGCGGAACATCGATGCGCTTGATCGGCGTCAGCTCACCGGAGGCCGAGATGATGGCCGTCTCTTCGCGGCGACAGCGCGGGCACACGAAGCGGACTTCGTGCGGGGATGCCGACCAGTTCGAGCGTTTGACGTTAGCCGCCATCGGCCATGCCTCGCAATGCGAGCACGACACCAGAAACCGACCGGGATCGAGCATACCCATTCCATAGGACTCCGCGTCCTGCCGCCCTCCTCTAATGACTAACCCAAGTAAATCGTTCCGGTGCCGGAGCACCGCCAAGCCACTCAGTGCTCGCCGTTCCCCGATCGCCGCCCCATCCGCGCCACTGTTCCATCGCGCCCCTCACCGCGCGCCGTGGAGCGTGCAGGCTGTCGAGCAGGTGACCGTGTTGCCGTGGTCGCACGCCTTGCAGGCGGCCACGCACTGATTCATGTCGCGCGGATTGAAGGATGAGTAGCTGCGCATTGGGCAAACCGGGGTCGAGCCGGTGACGTCCTGCTCCTTGTCGCAGGCTGCTGTCAGAAGCGCAAACAAGATGACCGCAAACAGGCGCATGGGATGTCGACCGCCGGACGAGCTAGGTTCGCGGGCAACATTGCAGCGCAATCTTGCCCCAGGCATTCCCACCGCAGCGAATCGCGATGGGCGAATCCCTGCTTCACATCAAGGATGCGGCTCAATTGTTAAGAACCGATTGCGACCGCGCGACGCCACGCCACGGGACGAATGCCCCGCATCGTGCCCCGCTCCAGCGGAAAAGCCTCAGGCCCCGTCAGGCAGCAGCCTTGGTCGCGATCGCCTGGCGCATGTCCACCGCGAGTTGGCGATACTGCTCCCCGAGCTTCAGGTAGATTTCGCGCTTGGTGCTGTCGGTGGCGAGCTTGGCAATCAGTTCGCATTCGGCGGTGAGTGTCTCGAACCGCTCCAGCCTGTCCTCAAGTTCTGTCATCGGCGTATCCCCATCAAACGCCCTAGGGACAACAAAGCTAAGCCTGCAAATTAGGTCACGGCGAACATCGTTATGGGGTAGAAACAATTATTCGCGGGCTGACTGCTATTTGCTGTCCATCCGCCAGGCGCCATCCCAATCGGCCGCCGGTGGGCTGGCCTCAAACTCAACGATTCGGGCAAGCAGTCTGCGCGAAGGACCGTCGCCGGGGCTGCTCTCCAGCACGGCGTTGAACGCCATGCGTGCGTCGTCGAAGCGGCGCGCGCGATAGGCGGTAAGTCCTTCGGCATAGTGCTTGCGAAGACTCTGTTGCGCCGCGGTCAGCGCGCCGGCCCTGCCCATCACCTCGAAGATCGCTTGAGGCGCACTTTGCCCTGCGACTGCCAGACGATCGATCTCGCGCAGCTCTAGCTTCGCGCCGATCGCCTCCGCCGTCGCCTGCCCGATCAGGATGCGGGTGCCGTAGACCTTGTTCGCGGCCTCCAGGCGCGAGGCGAGGTTCACGGCATCGCCCATCACCGTGAAGCTCATCATCAGCTCGGAGCCGATGCTGCCGGTCAGGACCTCGCCGGTGGCGATGCCGATGCGCAGGTCGCATGGCGCCGGCATGGCGCGGATACCGAGCAGGTCCGGCAATTGCGTCTGCAGCGCGGGCACCTGCTCAACCATCTCGATGGCGGATAGTCCTGCGAGCAGCGCCTGCTCGTTCTCCTCGATGAAGGGCGGGCCCCAATAGGCCATGATGGCGTCGCCGATATATTTGTCGATGATGCCGCGATTGCTGCGGATCGGGCCGGACATGACGGTGAAATAGTGGTTCATCACCTTGACGAGGCCTCGCGGGGTCATGCCCTCGCTCATCGAGGTGAAGCCGCTCATGTCGGAGAACATGATGGTCATCACCCGGCGCTGGCCGTCGATGGCGACCTCGGGCCGGTCGATCAGGCCCTGCACCACCTTGGGATCGATGTAGCGGCCGAAGGTCTCGCGAATGCGCTCGTTGTGGCGCAGCTGCTCGATCATGCGGTTGAAGGCGGCCGCAAGCTCGCCGATCTCGTCCTGGGTCGAGACGGCAATGGTCTTGTCGAAGCGCCCCGCTTCGACCTCGCGGGTGCCGGCGAGCAGCAGCCGCACCGGGCGGGTGATGCCGCTGGACACCAGCAGCGCAAAGACGAACCCGACGATCGCTGCGAGCAAGGTCACGACACCCGACACGATGATCGCCTGGCGCTGATGGCCGATCACTTGCGCGGTGCTGAAAAACACCTGCGCCAGCATGTCGGTGCGGATCGCATCGATCTTCTGGTTGAACTGGTCGCGCACGCCGTCGATATGCTCCAGCGTAGCGCGGGCCTCCGCCATCTGCTTGCCATCGACCTGCTTGAGGAGCGCTGCGCGATCCTGATCCAGGTCGCGGCGCAGGTCGGTGACGGCGGTTTCGATGCGGATCTCGATCCGCGCCAGCGCGGCATTATCCGAAGGGGTCCTGGGATCGTCGATGATCGCGTTGATGAGCTTGCGCGCGCCCTCGGCCTCCTCCTCGATCCTCCGGTCCGTGACCTCGAACTCGTGCAGACGCGCCGCATAGGCCTCCTCGTCCGACGGCGATTGCATCCTGGTCATGACCATGCGGCGCAACGCCAGCGCCCGCTCCAGCGAGCGGACATTGGCACGGGCCAGATGGCCGTAGGCCGGGATGTAGCGGTTGGTCAGTTCGTCCAGGAGAATGCCGACTTTGCTCGACATCACCATCGACAGGATCGAGGTGACCAGCATCAGGACGATCAATCCGAGGGCGATGCCGACGATCTTGCGCCGGATCGACTGGTTGAAAAGCGGCATGAAGGGCAATGGCTGAATAGAAGGATCTTTGGAACTCAATACACCGGATCGTCGCTGGGAACACGCGCAATCGCCCCTTCGTGGCGCTGGAAACAGCGCTCAGCCGTCGCGTGAGCCCCTTCGTTAACAAAGGTTAAAACTCCTGACGCTTCGGCGCCTTCTGAGTTCCCGAGTTCCATCCGGATTTTGCCGCATTGTTGCGGGAGCGTGAGGAATGCGAGACGATGCGTAGCATCGTTGCCGGTGTCGTTGATTCTCAAGCCGCATGTCGTCGCGGACCTTGGTTTGTAGTGGTTTCGCAGGGGGACCATGGGATGAACCAGTGCCTACGCTCGCTCGCGTGTGTCGTTGCCGTTGCCGCTTTGGTCTTCGTGCCCACCGAGCTAGTGGCGAAGAGCAGTCACAAATCGTCTGGTTCCAAGAAGACGCACGAGGCGAAAGCGGGCAAGCAGCGTCATGCCGCGGCGAAATCGCGCCGTAACAAGCATGCCGAGGCCAAGCACAAGTGGAAGAAGCAGGACGACGAGCCCGCGGACAAGCCGGCGCCGCCGCCACTGACCGGCGACCTTGCCGCGCTGAAGGATGCGATCGACCTCGCGCGCAAGGGCAAGGCCGATGATGCGACGGCGGCGCGCGATCGCATTGCGGATCCCGCCGGACAGAAGCTCGCCGACTGGTTCATGCTTCGCCATTCCGAGAGTACCGCGAATTTCAAGCGCTACGCCGCCTTCCTCGCCGCTAATCCGGATTGGCCGAGCAGCGCGCTGCTGCGCCGCCGCGCCGAGGCGCGGCTGTGGCAGGAGAAGAGCGATGCGGCGACTGTGCACACCTTCACGATGGACCGGCCGACCAGCGCCAAGGGCAAGTTCGCCCTCGCCCGGGTGCTGATCACCGAGGGCGACAGCGACCGGGCCGCGCGTCTCGTCCGCGAGGCCTGGCGCTCGGACGAATTGTCCGAGCGCAGCGAGGAAGATTCCTACGAAGCGTTCCACGATCTGTTGCGGCCCGAAGATCATCGCGCCCGCATGGACAAGCGTCTTGGCGCCAAGGACTATGCCGGCGCAAAGCGCGCCGCAAAACGACTTGGCGAGGATGCCCTCGCCATCGTCAAGGCGTGCGCTGCGGTCAACGGCAAGGCCGACAAGGCCAAGGATTATCTCGACGATGTGTCGGCAGACGCCCGCCGCGACCTCGGCTATGTCCTGTGCCGCGCGCAATGGCATCTGCAGAAGGACCACATCGACGATGCAGCCGAACTGATCCTGGCTGCTGCGCCCGAGACGATGGCGGCCCAGGACACCGACGCCTGGTGGCGCGAGCGCCGCCTGCTCGCCCGGAAACTGCTCGACCAGGGCAAGTTCAGGACCGCGTACGACGTGGTGCGCGCCGCCGCGGTGCCGGCGATGGAGGTCTATCGCGTCGACTATCACTTCATGTGCGGCTGGATCGCGCTGCGCTATCTCGACGATCCCAAGACGGCGATGGCACACTTCGCTGCGATCGACGAAGGCTCGACCAATCCGATCGCGCTGTCGCGCGCCCATTACTGGCGCGGCCGCGCGGCCGAGGCGATGGGAGCCAAGGCTGATGCGCGCATGAGCTACAAGGCGGCCGCGCGCTATCCGACCGCCTATTACGGCCAGCTCGCCCGCGCAAGGCTCGGCCTCGAGGGAATCGAGCTGCGCGCGCCCTCACCCGTGCTGGCTGCCGCCGACACGCCGGCGGCCGACGAGCGCGTCCGCGCCGCCGACATGCTGTACGGCATCGGCGAGCGCGACGTGGTGCTCTATTTTGCCGAGGATTTCGCCAAGGAGAGCTCCGACGTCGCGGCACTCGGGGCGCTCGGCGAGCTTGCCGGCCAGCACAACGATGCGCGCGTGATGCTCGAGGTCGGCAAGTCGGCGCTGGCCCGCGGGATGGCGCTCGACCATTATGCGTTCCCGACCATCGGCATTCCCGAGCACAAGCAGGTGGCGCCGGCGATCGAGACCAGTGTGATCTATTCGGTGGCGCGGACCGAAAGCGCATTCGACCAGCGCGACAAGTCCTCTGCCAATGCCGTCGGGCTGATGCAGGTGACGCCGGAAGCCGGCCGCGATACCGCAAAGCGCTTCGGCGTGACCTACGACTGGGACAGGATGGTCTCCGACCCCGTCTACAACACACAGATGGGCGCCGCCGAGCTCAGCGCACTCTTGTCGGAATATCGCGGCAACCAGATCATGACCTTCGCCGGCTACAATGCCGGCCGCGGCCGGGTGCGCGAATGGGTGCAGGCGCATGGCGACCCCAGAGATCCCAAGGTCGATCCGGTCGATTGGGTCGAGCGCATCCCGCTGTCGGAGACGCGCAACTACGTCCAGCGCGTGATGGAGAACGTGTTGGTCTACCGCGCGAGGTTCGAGGGCAGCGGCGCGGTCGCCGGCAAGGCCGACCAGCGCGTGGTGACGGACCAGACAGGCGCAGCCGCACCCGTGGCGGCCGCAGCACCCGCTCCCTAATCGACGCCACCGGGGCTGGACTGGGCGTCTGCCAGGTTACGTTGCTGCGGCTTCCACGCGAGTGCAGTCGCGTAGCTAGGTTTCGCCTCCTTCCCTCGTGGTCAGATCGCGACTGTCCAGAAGCGCGCCGGTCAGGGCTCTCGCAAACGTCCAGATCTGTATCGTGAAGCTCCAGCACGAGACGGCACTCAGGACTGTCAGCATCTCGATCGTGTTCCCGGCGGCCGGCTCACTGCACCAAGGCATCGACCAGGGCATCAGCAGCGTCATGAGTTCGCCTCGACGGTAGCAGTCATAGTCGCAGTAATGGCGCTGTGTCCGCACGTGACGGACATAGCCGGATAGGATCGACCGCGAGCATGTGCTGCACGTGGCCGTGCACAGCGGGCTCTCGTGATTGACCAACACGAATTTCATGAAGCCGCCCTCAAGCGATCTTGTGCGAGGGCCTCGCAGAACAACGCGTAGCACTGATGGTCGCAGTAAGGCAGACGCGTCGCGATCTCGCGGAGATAGCCGCCGCTGATCGTCTCGCAGCACTGCATGCACCAGGTCTGCCGGAACGGGGTCCGGTCGTTCACCAGCACGAACGCGAATCTCATGTGGCTCCTCCCAAGGCAAAGCAGTAAACGCTGTCCAGCGGAGACAGCGCGGGCGGTGGGGCGCAAAGATGGTTTCGGCCGTCCGGATTATCCCTGTTTCGCTCCACTTTTTGCGGCGGGACCAGAATGTATCGTCCGTCCTCCCTGCGCCGTGCATAGATCTGGCCGTCGACGTACTTGATGTCGGTCGGGTAGCAATCGGCGCTGTTGCAGCAACTGAGGCTCGGGTTATCAGGCATGTGCCAGGTCGAATAGAATTTTTCGTGCAGCGCCAGATCCTCGGGCGGATGCTGTCGATGAGCGGCGCCGCTTCCCGCATCCTGCGCCCGGAGCGTCCCGGCAGAGCAGAAGAGAGCGATTGAGCACAAGAGCTTGCAAGTGCGGTTCAAGACACGGGCTCCCGGATCAGGCCTGTGGAACGACGTCAGCTCTACATCAGCTTCAGGCGACTTGAGTCCGGAACAACCAACTGCGGTCGCGCTCGCGGCGTGTGCGGAAGCGATCGACGCACTTCTTGGAGCAGAGCGCGGTGCGCCACGAGTAGTGGCGGATCAGGCCAAACTTTCCGCCACAGACCGCACAGCCGTTGACTGAAGAGCACGGTCTGGACTCTGGTTGGCCAACCTCAGGAAGTACGGATGCATCGCACATTTTTTTGTCTCCCTCTGTTGCTTGCGGTTGCGCTCGCTGCGACTGGCTGGTCGACACTCCCGATTGGTCGTGAGGGTAGTCCGGTCGCCCTGAAGCGCTCAATTGTACGGACGTAAATGACCGACATGACTAGGGTTGGAGGAGCTATACCTAGGTTTGTCCGTATTCGCCCGGAGCTTCCCAGCTCGTTCATGTTCAACGAGACAGCGCACGATGCTCGCGCTGCACGGACACCGCGAAATTTTGGCGGCAGGGCCCAGTTGCCGCGCAGCGATCGCTTGGGCGGCGAGCGGTCGATCCAAAGGCAACCCTCGTAAACCCCTCATCCGACTTTGGCCGGAATTGCTCCCTTCGCGGCAACATGCTCTACTCGCCTTCACGCAGAGAGCGCCGGGAGCGTCTGCGATGAAGCCTCGCCGGGCAGTGACGTTCGGGAAGTCAGCCGCGCAATTCCTCGCCGGCTGTGTCAGACAAACTGTAACCGCCAAGCCGCACATGCAGCCCGACGGCGGTCTGCTCGAGGCTGTCAAGCAATGGCAGCAAGTCTTCGAGCACAATCCGGTCATGTATTTCATGGTCGATCCGGCCGGAACCGTGATCAACGTGAACACGTTCGGCGCTGAGCAGCTGGGCTATACGGCCGCAGAGCTGATCGGCCGATCGGTACTGGATGTCTTCTTCGAGGAAGATCGTGACTTCGTCCGCGCATGCGTTGCGCTGTGCCTCGAGACCGTCGACCAGTCCCACACCTGGGAGATCCGGAAGATACGCAAGGACGGCTCGGTACTATGGGTGCGCGAGAACGCCAAGACCATGCTGAGGGCCAATGGCGGGCCAATCGTGCTGGTCGCCTGCGAGAACATCACCGAGCGCAAGGAAGCGGAGAATGCTCTGCGCCAGAGCGAAGCCTATCTCGCCCAGGCTCAGGAACTGAGCCACACCGGCAGTTTCGGCTGGAAGGCCGCAACCCGCGAGATCACATGGTCCAAGGAGACCTATCGCATCTTCGAATGCGATGAGGGCAGCAAGCCTCGAATCCCGGTCATGCTCGAGCGGATTCATCCGGAGGACCGGCTCGCAGTGCAACGGACCACGGGTCAGGCAGCGCGCGAGGGAAAGGACTACGACCACGAATACCGGCTCGTGATGCCCGACGGCTCTATCAAGCATGTCCGTGCGGTCGCCCGGGCCACCCGAGATTCCGCCGGTCATGTAGAGTTCGTGGGATCGGTGAGCGACATCACGGCGGCCAAGGAGGCAGAGCGCAGGCTTCGCGAGAGTGAGCAGCGCTTTCGCGACTACGCCGAGACCGCATCTGACTGGTTCTGGGAGACAGGGCCGGACCACCGGGTGACCCTGATATCGGAACATTCGGATACCACTACCGCCCCGGCCGGCGTGATCGGGCTCACACGTTGGGACATCGCTCCGGATGCAGATCTCGAACCCGAAAAATGGCGACAGCATCGGGCGGCGCTCGACGCCCACGTTCCATTCCGCGACCTGGTGTATCGCATCAAGGACCGCAACGGGCAGCCGGTCTACGTCCGGACGAGCGGCAAGCCATTTTTTGACGCTGAGGGTACTTTTCTGGGTTACCGCGGCGTCTGCACCGACATAACTGCAGCGATCCGAGCCGATCAGGCCGAAGAGGCGCTGCGCAAGGCCCAAGCCGAGCTTGCCCACGTGACGCGCGTGACAACGCTAGGGGAGCTGACGACTTCCATTGCCCATGAAATCAATCAGCCGCTCGCCGCAGTGATCGCGAATGCCGACGCTTGCCTCTCCTGGCTGCAACGCAGTCCGCCCGATTTCAAAGCGGCCCGCCGCTCCGTGGAGTGGATCATCGAGGATGGCACGCGTGCCAGCGACGTCATCCGCCGCGTTCGGGCACTCGCCAAGGGCTCGGACGTCGAGATGGTTCCCCTCGATGCCAATGTCGTCGTCCGCGAGGCCGTCGCGCTCGTTCAGCGCGAGATGGCCAACCATGCCGTGTCGGTACGAATGGAGCTGTCTTCCGCGCTACCCAAGATCTTTGGCGATCGAATCCAATTGCAACAGGTCCTGATCAACTTGATCATGAACGGCATCGAAGCCATGGAAGGCATCGATGACCGCCCGCGCGAGCTGGCCATTCGCTCAGCGGCGGATGGCGACGAGGCGGTGCTGTTGAGCGTCGCCGACTGCGGCGTAGGCATCAGTGAACAGGCGATTGACCGCCTGTTCACACCGTTCTTCACGACGAAGTCCTCCGGCATGGGCATGGGGCTGTCGATCTGCCGCTCCATCATCGAGGCTCATGGCGGACGCCTTTCCGCAGCACCGAACCAGGAGCACGGCGCGACTTTTCAGATTACCCTGCCCCGCCATCTACAGGAAACATCGTGACCGAGCGCGCGGAGCCTTCGCCGTCGCAGGAGGACGGCGACCAGCCAATCGTCTTCATCGTCGACGACGACGTGTCGATGCGCCGTGCGCTCACCAATCTATTCGAATCGGTCGGCCTCAAGGTCGAAGCATTCGGCTCGGCCCCGCAACTGCTCCAGGCCAAGCCGCCGGAAGTCCCGAGCTGCCTGGTGCTCGACATCCGCCTGCCCGGATCCAGCGGGCTCGACCTGCAGTCTGAACTTGCCAAGGCAAATATCCACACGCCCATTATCTTCATTACCGGTCATGGCGATATTCCCATGACCGTTCGGGCCATGAAGAGCGGCGCCGTCGACTTCCTGACCAAGCCGGTCCGCGACCAGGACATCCTGGACGCGGTCCAGACCGCGATCGAGCGAGACCGCAAACGGCGCGACCTCAACAAGGTGGTATCGACCGTCAGATCACGTTTCGAGTCCCTGTCCTCCCGCGAGCGCGACGTATTGTCACTGGTAACGTCCGGCCTGATGAACAAGCAAGTGGCCGCCCAGCTCGGATTGGCCGAGATCACCGTCAAGATCTATCGCGGCCAGATCATGCGAAAAATGGGCGCGAAGTCCCTGGCCGATCTGGTGAGGATGAGCGAGGCGCTCGGAATTGGGTCCGGCAAGCGCGACGTACAAACCTAAGTATGAGTTTCCAATGGTGACTGGCAGGTCCACCTTGCGTGTTCATAGGTAAGCCGTGGCGACGGCAAGCGCGTAATCCCGGGCCAGGAGTGGACGTCTTGCCGGCAGCTTCGGTCATTTCGGTGCTTGATGATGACCCTTACGTACGGGCGGCGATCAACAATCTTTTGAAATCCCGCGGTTACATCGTCCATACATTCGCTTCCGCCGAGGAATTCTTGAGCTCGAGCGTTGCAACTGACACCTCGTGCGTGATAGCCGACATCCAGATGCCATCGATGACCGGCATCGACCTGCTAACGCTGATGCGCGCGCAAGGGTCGTCTACGCCGTTCATCTTCATCACAGGTTACCCGGATGAGAGCGTGCGTACGCGCGCGCTCAAGGCCGGGGCAATCTGTTTTCTCGGTAAGCCATTTGCCCCCACGGATATGATGCAATGCCTGCATCGGGCGCTGGCGCCAGGCGACGAAGCCCAGGGGTGATTGCCTAGCCGTCAATCCACCGTGATGTTCGCCGCCTTGATGATCGGCCACCACTTTGCGATCTCGGCCTTCTGCCTGATACCGAGCGCCTCCGGCGTGAGCTGATCCTTGGGCGTCATTTCCAGGCCCTGGCTTTCGAGCTGCTTCTTCACGCCGGGATCGTTCAGCGCTTCCACGGCTGCCGCATTGAGCTTGGTGACAATTTCCTTCGGCGTGCCCTTCGGCACCCACATGCCCGACCACAGCGTCATGTTGAAGCCCTTCAGGCCCGCTTCATCCGCGGTCGGGATGTCGGGCGCCGAGGCCAGACGCTTGTCATCGGTGACGGCGTAGGCGCGGATGGTGCCGGCGCGGACCTGGTTGATGGAGTTGGAGGTCTGGTCGACGATGATATCGATCTGGCCGGCGATGAGGTCGTTCAGCGCGGGCGCGGTGCCGCGATAGGGCACGTATTGCAGCTTGATGCCGGAGACGCTCTCGAAATAGACGCCGGCGATGTGGCTGCCGGAGCCGGCCCCGGCCGTGCCCGCCGTCGGCGGCGATGGTCGCGACTTCAACCAGTCCAGCAGCTCTTTGAGCGATGTCGCCGGGACCGCGTTCTTGCTGACCACGATCATCGGATTGCTCGGCAGCAGCACCACCGGCTCGAGGTCGGCGACGAGGTCGTACTTGAGCTTGTAGACGGCACCGTTTGCGACGTGGGTGCCGAGATGGCCGAACGAGATCGTGTAACCGTCCGGCGGCGATTGAACGGCACGGCCGACGCCGATCGAACCGCCCGCGCCGGTGACGTTCTCGATGACCACGGGCTGCCCCAGCGTCACCCGCATCCGCTCGGCAAGCACGCGCGCCATTGCGTCCGAAGGTCCGCCGGCCGAGAACGGCACGATAATGGTGATGGGATGCGATGGATAATCTTGAGCGCGCGCGGCGCCCGCAACAGCGAGAACAGCAATCAGCGCAGCCCAGAAGGCCTTCTTCATTGTCTTCTCCCCAGCGTTGTCGATATTGTTCTTGCTCTTCCCGCGTACGGGAAGAGGTATCATTCGTGGCGCGTTGCCGCGCTAGAATTGGGAATAGTCGATCGGCTTGTGGCGATCGAGCGTGCGGGTGACCGGCGGCAGCGGGTATTTCAGGCCGGTCGCGCAATTGAACAGCATCACGCGGTCGGACTTGCTGACGCGGCCGTCGGCGAGGCTCTCCTTGTAGGCGGCGTAGGTCGCGGCGCCCTCGGGGCAGAGCAAGAGCCCCTCCTCGCGCGCAACCTCGCTCAACGCGGCCGAGATCTTGTCGTCGTCGACCGCAATGGCAAAACCCTTGCTTTCGCGCACCGCGCGCAGGATCAGGAAATCGCCGATCGCCTGCGGCACGCGAATGCCGGAAGCGATGGTGTGGGCGTCCTCCCAGCGCGTCGCATGCTCGGTGCCGGCGTCATAGGCGCGCACCATCGGCGCACAGCCGGAGGCCTGCACCGCGACCATGCGCGGACGCTTCAAGCCGATGAAGCCGATCTTCTCGAGCTCATCGAACGCCTTCCACATGCCGATCAGGCCGGTGCCGCCACCGGTCGGATAGAAGATCACGTCGGGCACGTCCCAGCCGAGTTGCTCGGCGAGCTCGAGGCCCATCGTCTTCTTGCCTTCGATCCGGTACGGCTCCTTCAGCGTGGACGTGTCGAACCAGCCGACCTTGGCCTTGCCCTCGCCAACGATCTTGCCGCAATCGTCGATATAGCCGTTGACGCGGTAGACGGTCGCGCCCTGGAGCTCGATCTCGCTGACATTCACCTCGGGCGTATCGGCCGGACAGAAGATCGTGGTCTTGATGCCGCAGGAGGTCGCATAGGCCGCGAGCGCCGCGCCGGCATTGCCGTTGGTCGGCATCGCCATGTGCTTGATACCGAGCGCCTTGCCCATCGACACCGCCATCACGAGGCCACGGGCCTTGAACGAGCCGGTCGGCAGGCGTCCCTCGTCCTTGACGATGATCTCGCCGCCGCCGAGCTTCTTGCCGAGCTTGGGCAGCCGGATCAGCGGCGTGGTGACTTCGCCGAGCGAGACGATGTCCTTGCATTTGCGAACCGGCAGCAGCTCGCGGTAGCGCCACATGTCGGCGGGGCGCTGTGCCAGCGCGTCCTTGGTCAGCGCCTTCTTCACGCCAGCGAGGTCGTAGCGCACCAGCAGCGGCTTGCCGGCCTTGGAGAGATTGTGGACCTGATCAGCCGCGTAGTGGTCGCCCTCCATCGCGCATTCGAGATGGGTGACGAAGGTCGGGCGTTCGATGGTAAGGTTGTCGTTGTCGTGCATGGGGTGATTTCCTTCTTGTTTTGCAAACGGCTCTCTCGGCCCATCATTGCGAGCGAAGCGAAGCAATCCAGAATCTTTCCGCGGAGACAGTCTGGATTGCTTCGCTTCGCTCGCAATGACGGCGGCGAAGATGGTCAAATATTCAGCACCCTTCCATACGCATCCAGCACGGCTTCCTTCATCATCTCCGACAGGGTCGGATGCGGGAACACCGTGTGCATCAGCTCTTCTTCCGTGGTCTCCAGGTTCATGGCGACGACGTAACCCTGGATCAGCTCGGTGACTTCAGCGCCGACCATGTGGGCGCCGAGAAGCTGTCCGGTCTTCTTGTCGAAGATCACCTTGACGAGGCCCTGGTCCTCGCCGAGCGCGATCGCCTTGCCGTTGCCGACGAAGGGGAAGCGGCCGACGCGGATCTCGCGGCCCCCCTCCTTGGCCTTGGCTTCGGTCAGACCGACCGAGGCGACCTGCGGATTGCAGTAGGTGCAACCAGGAATCAGGAGCTTGTCCATGGGATGCGGATGCAGGCCCTTGATGGCCTCGACGCAGACGACGCCTTCATGCTCGGCCTTGTGCGCGAGCATCGGGGGCCCCGCGACGTCGCCGATGGCATAGATGCCCGGCACGTTGGTCTTGCCGTAGCCGTCGATCACGATGCAGCCGCGGTCCGTCTTCACCCCGAGCTTTTCAAGGCCGAGATTCTCGATGTTGCCGACGACGCCGACTGCCGAGATCACGCGCTCGAACTCGGTGGTGACGGGCTTGCCCTTGCCGTCGTCGATGGTGGCGACGACGCTGTCGGCTTTCTTTTCAAGCTTGGTCACCTTGGTCGAGGACATGATCTTGATGCCCTGCTTCTCCAGGCGCTTGCGCGCGAGGCCCGCGATCTCGGCGTCCTCGACCGGGAGGATCTGCGGCAGGACCTCGACCACAGTGACGTCGCTTCCCATCGTGCGGAAGAACGAGGCGAACTCGATGCCGATCGCACCGGAGCCGACGACCAGCAGCGACTTCGGCATCTTCTCCGGCACCATCGCCTCGAAATAGGTCCAGATCAGCTTCTTGTCGGGTTCGAGCCCCGGCAGCACGCGGGGCCGCGCGCCGGTCGCAACAATGATGTGCTTGGCCTGGTAGCTCCCCTCGCCCAGCGCGCCCTTCGGCGCCTCGGCGTCGGATTTCTTCACGGTAACCTTGCCGGGCGCGTCGATCGAGGCGGCGCCCCAGATCACGCTGACCTTGTTCTTCTTCATCAGGAAGCCGACGCCGTCGTTCAGCCGCTTCGAGACGCCGCGCGAGCGTTGGACCACCGCCTTCGGATCGAACGAGATGTTGTCCGCCGACAGGCCGTAATCCTTGGCGTGCTGCATGTAATGGTAGATCTCGGCCGAGCGAAGCAGCGCCTTGGTCGGGATGCAGCCCCAGTTCAGGCAGATGCCGCCGAGATAGGATTTCTCGACGATCGCGGTCTTGAGACCGAGCTGCGCGGCGCGGATCGCGGCGACATATCCGCCGGGGCCGGAGCCGATGATGATGACGTCGAAGGATGTGTCGGCCATAGCGGCTCCCGTTCAACTCAAGACTTAACGCCGCCTGCGCGGCGCCTGAAGACAACAAACCTGACCAGCCATTCGACGATCCCGAGCAGGATCACGACGGCCAGCGCGCTCAACACGATGGGTCGAGCGATATTCCGCGATAGTTGCTCCCCGGACAGGAAGGCGGACTGAAGAAAATCCAGCCCGATCGGATTGAGAGCGACGATGGCTCCGAGCAACAGCGATATCCATGGCCATCGGGTACGGACATGCAAAATTGCCCCCTCCGCCGCCGCGTCAGACCATCATCATGACAGGGTTTTCTATCAGCTGCTTGAACGCGCCGATCAGCTCGGCGCCGAGCGCGCCGTCGATGGCGCGGTGATCGCAAGAGAGCGTCACGCTCATCATGTGCGCGATCTCGATCTTGCCGCCGCGCACGACGGGCCGCTCCTCGCTGGTGCCGACCGCCAGGATGGTCGCATGCGGCGGGTTGATCACGGCGGTGAAGTGGCTGATGCCGTACATGCCGAGGTTCGAGACGGCGGTGGTGCCGCCCTGATATTCCTCGGGTTTCAATTTGCGGGAACGCGCGCGCGCGGCAAAATCCTTCATCTCGTTAGAGATGGTCGAGAGCGTCTTGGTCTCGGCCTTGCGGATGATCGGCGTGATCAGGCCGCCAGGCATCGCCACGGCGACGCCGACGTCGGAATGGTGGTGCTTGACCATGCCGCTTTCGGTCCAGCTCACATTGCAGTTCGGGATCTTCTGCAGCGCCACCGCCATCGCCTTGATGACGAAATCGTTGACCGAGATCTTGTAGAGCGGCTTCTTCTCCTTGTCCTTGGGAGCAGCCGCATTGATCTCCTCGCGCGCGGCGAGCAGCTTGCCGATATCGCAGTCGATGGTGAGGTAGAAGTGCGGGACGTTCTGGATCGACGCGGTCAGGCGCTGCGCGATGGTGCGGCGCATGCCGTCATGCGGGATGATCTCGTAGGAGCCGGGCTCGAACAGCGACAGGATCTGCTTGTCCGACATGGTCGGCGCGATTCCAGGCGCACCGCCGGACGGTGCCGCCGCGGGCGCCTTGAGGCCCTTGCCGGACTTGGCCTGCTCCACGTCGCGGGCGACCACGCGGCCGTGCGGGCCCGTGCCTGATACCATCGACACATCGATGCCGGCATCCTTGGCGAGACGGCGGGCGAGCGGCGACGAGAACACGCGGCCGCCATGGCCGTTGCTCTGCGCGGCGGGAGCCGCGGCCTGAGGTGCCGGAGCAGCGGGCGGCGGGGCAGCCTTGGGGGCGGCAGGCGCAGCGGCCGGAGCCGGCGCAGCAGCGGGAGCCTCGGCAGCCTTCTCGGGAGCTTTCGGCGGCGCCGCCGAAGCGCTGGGCTTGGCGCTGCTTGCCGCCTTCACGTCCTCGCCCTCGCCGGCGAGCACCGCGATCACGTCGTTGACCGGGACGTCCTGCGTACCCTCGGGCACGAGGATCTTGGCGATCGTGCCCTCGTCGATGGCCTCGACCTCCATGGTCGCCTTGTCGGTCTCGATCTCGGCGATGACGTCGCCGGATTTGACCTTGTCGCCTTCCTTCTTCAGCCACTTGGCGAGGTTGCCCTTCTCCATCGTCGGCGAGAGAGCGGGCATCAGGATGTTGATGGGCATGCTGACCTCAAGACAAACTTTTCAAAAATTCGCCCCCGGAAGCGAGGACGAACAGGACGTAGACTTAGTTGCCGATGTCGCCTTGCCACAGGCGTTCATTGGCCGGGACGGAACGCCAATTCTTCATCATGGTGATGGAGCGATCGTCGGCAAGATCGATCCAGGGGATGCCGAACTTGTCGAGAATGTCCTTGGAGCCCTCGAAGGTGACGGATTCCCCGATCACCACCAGCTTGACCTTGAACAGAGCGAGCGCGCCGGCACACATCGAGCATGGCGACAGCGTGGTGTACATGACGGTGTCGTGGAACGTGATCGCGCCGGCCTCGCGCAGGCAGCTCATCTCGCCATGCAGGATCACGTTGTTTTCCTGCACACGATTGTTGTGGCCGCGGGCGATGATCTTGTCGTCGCGTGTCAGCACTGCGCCGATCGGCAGGCCGCCCTGCGCGATCGAGGCCTCCGCCTCGCGGATCGCCTCCAGCATGAAGTCGAAATGGTGGGCTTCGATCGCCACGGTCAGTGTCCCTTCCCGCGCGGTGTCGTCGTGCCGGTGTCCGTGGGACGCTCGATCTCGGCCTGGAACATCTCCAGGATCCGGCTCATCGCGTCTTCCTCGGTATATTCGCTCTCTCGCGCATAGGCGCGCGCGGCGTGGCGGGCGAGATCGACCAGCAGCAGGCCCCACATGTCGGGCTCCTCGAAGGCGCGCTGGAACGCCATCGACAGCCCGCCGTCCAGCACGAACACGCGCAGGATCTCGACCGCGTCATCGCGGGCAAGCACGTCGGGTGGCAATGGCTGCTCCTTCGGGCCCGCCATGGCCTACCTGTAGCAGACGGCTTTGGCGGCCTCGACCACTTCGGCCACCGAGGGCAGCGCGAGCTTCTCCAGGTTCGCAGCATAGGGCATCGGCACGTCCTTGCCGGAGACGCGCGCGACCGGCGCGTCCAGATAGTCGAAGGCGTTCTCCATGATGCGCGCGGCGATCTCGGCGCCGACGCCGTTCTGGGCCCAGCCCTCTTCCACCGTGACGGCACGCCCCGTCTTCTTGACGGAGGCGACGATGGTCTCGGTGTCCATCGGCCGCAGCGTGCGCAAATCGATCACCTCGGCCTCGATGCCATCCTTGGCAAGCTCGTCGGCCGCCTTCAGCGCATAGGTCATGCCGTTCGACCAGGAGATGATCGTGACGTGGCCGCCGGTGCGCGCGATACGCGCCTTGCCGATCGGAATCACGAAATCGTCGAGCTTGGGCACCTCGCCGGTGTGACCGTAGAGCACCTCGTTCTCGAGGAAGATCACCGGATTGGGATCGCGGATCGCGGCCTTGAGCAGGCCCTTGTAGTCGGCAGCCGAGAACGGCGCGACGACCTTGAGGCCCGGGACGCTCGAGTACCAGGCCGAGTAGTCCTGGCTGTGCTGGGCGGCAACGCGGGCGGCGGCGCCGTTGGGCCCGCGGAACACGATCGAGCAGCCCATCTGGCCGCCGGACATGTAGAGCGTCTTCGCGGCGGAGTTGATGATCTGGTCGATCGCCTGCATGGCGAAGTTGAAGGTCATGAACTCGACGATCGGCTTCAGGCCCGCCATGGCGGCACCGACGCCGACGCCGGCAAACCCGTGCTCGGTGATCGGCGTATCGATCACGCGCTTGGGTCCGAATTCCTGCAGCAAGCCCTGGGTGACCTTGTAGGCGCCCTGATATTCGGCAACCTCCTCGCCCATCACGAAGACGTCGGCGTCGCGGCGCATCTCTTCGGCCATGGCGTCGCGCAGCGCTTCACGGATGGTCTGGGTCACCATCTCGGTGCCGGCGGGCACTTCCGGATCGGGTTCAGCAACGGCCTGGGGCGCCGGAGCGGCCTTCGACTCTGAAGACTTGGGCGCAGGCGCTTCGGCCTTTGCGGCGGCGGGCGGAGCGGACTCCGCGGCCTTCTCCTGCTTGGCCGGCGCGGGCGCCTTGGCGAGATCGGCGGCGCTCTCGCCATCGGCGAGAATGGTCGCGATCGGCGTGTTCACGGCGACGTCCGCGGTGCCTTCGGGGATCAGGATCTTGCCGAGCGTGCCCTCGTCGGTCGCTTCGACCTCCATGGTCGCCTTGTCGGTCTCGATCTCGGCGATGACATCGCCCGACTTGATCGTCTCGCCCTCTTTTTTGAGCCATTTGGAAAGGTTGCCCTTCTCCATCGTGGGCGACAACGCGGGCATCAGCACTTGAATTGGCATATCGACTCCAAGAGAAAGCTTGCGCGCGTTCAGCGGTAAATGTCGGTCCAGAGCTCGGCGGCATCCGGCTCGGGATCATGCTGGGCAAAGTCGGCAGACGCGTTGACGATGTCGCGCACCTCGGCGTCGATCGCCTTGAGATCGGCCTCGCTGACCTTGGCTTCCAGCAGGCGATTGCGCACCTGCTCGATCGGATCCTGGTCGTGGCGAACCTTCTCGACCTCCTCGCGCGTGCGGTATTTTGCAGGATCGGACATCGAGTGGCCGCGATAGCGGTAGGTCTGCATTTCCAGGATCATCGGGCCGTTGCCGGCGCGGCACCAGGCCGCGGCTTCGTCGCCCGCGGCCTTCACTGCGCGGACGTCCATGCCGTCGACCTGCCGGCCGGGGATGTTGAAGGAGGCACCACGCTTGGAGAAATCCTGCTGTGCCGAGGCGCGCGAGACCGCGGTGCCCATGGCGTAGCGGTTGTTCTCGATGACATAGATCACCGGCAGCTTCCAGAGCTCCGCCATGTTGAAGCTCTCATAGACCTGGCCCTGGTTGGCCGCGCCATCGCCGAAATAGGTGACGCTGACATTGTCGTTATCGCGATAATTGTTGGCGAAGGCGAGACCCGTGCCGAGCGACACCTGGGCGCCGACGATGCCGTGACCGCCGTAGAAGTGCTTCTCCTTGCTGAACATGTGCATGGAGCCGCCCTTGCCCTTGGAATAGCCGCCGCGGCGGCCGGTGAGCTCGGCCATCACGCCGTTGGCTTCCATTCCGGTGGCCAGCATGTGGCCGTGATCACGATAGCCGGTGATGACCTGATCGCCCGGCTTGAGGGCCATCTGCATGCCGACCACCACGGCTTCCTGGCCGATATAAAGATGGCAGAAGCCGCCGATCGCGCCCATGCCGTAGAGCTGGCCGGCTTTTTCCTCGAACCGCCGGATCAGGAGCATGTCGCGGAGCGCCTTGAGCTCCTGCTCCCTGGTGAATTCCGGAGGCGAACCGCCGTTGGTCTTGTCCTGTGGAGTGCTTGCGGCGGCTTTCTTGGGTGCGGCCATGGGAATTCCGGGTCAGAGAAAACTTTCGACCTCTCTAACCCAGTTCAAACGCGCGCGAAAGCACCGCGGCGACGCGGCGCAAGTTTCGTTATGCCGCACTGCAACGTGGTCGAAATATTGCACAATGTTTGGCTCTGATCGGGCAACATTAGCTCCGCCCGCTCACGCCGAGGTGTGTGGAATGCCCCAGCGCGCGCACGCCGGCGTCAACAGCACGATGGCAACGCGCCTTGCGCATGTCTCTGTCGTGACGGATCGATGGAATCAGTGGCAGGTCGCTGTGCTCGCGGCAGCAGCCTTCATCGACGACGCATCACTTCGCCGGGATCATCCGGACGAGATCGTGCGGATTGACATAGTCGAGCTGGAACCGCGCCCGCTCGTCCAGCATATCAGGGTCGATCTTCGCGGTACGCAGCAGCGAGACGCGCTGCTCGCTCCTGGCGCGCTCACGCTTTAGCTGCGCCAGCTCGCTGGTCAGCGCGATGATCTCCTGATCGAGCTCCTGGCGCGCGTTGAGACCGTATTTGCCGGTATAGGCGTTGACGCCGAAATACCCGACGATCGCGGCCGCCATCGCATAGAGGGCAAGGCCGGTCAGGATCGATTTCAGGCGGGCGCGGGAGACCATCCCGGCAAGATGCGGCAGGTTGGTTAAAAGCGCGCTAATTTCCCCTGCCCGCTGCGTCGATCGTCATGCCCGGGCTTGCCCCGGGCATGACGATCAAGGACCTCAGCCGTGGTGCTTGGCCACGTGCGCCGCGAAGGCGTCGATATAGGCCTGGAGCACGCCCTTCAGCGAGTCCTTGACCAGATTGCCGTCGGCATCGAAGGCGTCGCCGACCGCGTTCAGATAGATTTCCGGCTGCTGCATGATCGGGCCGGCGATACCCGGCAGGATGTTCTGCAGCGTCTTGGCGGCGCTGACGCCGCCGAGCGGGCCCGGCGAGTTGGAGATGATGCCGACCGGCTTGCCGTTGAACGAGCTTTTGCCATACGGGCGCGAGGCGACGTCGATGGCGTTCTTCAGCACGCCCGGAATCGCGCGGTTATACTCGGGCGTGATGAACAGGACGCCGTCCGACTTCTGGAGTTTCTCGCGGAAAGCGAGCCAGTCGGCCGGCGGCGCGCCCTCGAGGTCCTGGTTGAAGAACGAGATCCCCGCGGGCGTGATGACCTCGAGCTTGAGCGTGTCAGGCGCGAGCTTGGCGAGCGCATTGGCGATCTTCAGCGAGAAGCTGTCCTTGCGCAGGCTGCCGGCGATCGTGACGATGTTGTAGGCCATGGATTGTCCTTGAGGGCTTGAGCGGGAGTGCCGGGCCGGCACTTAAGCGGTCCGGACCAATCGATGCAAGTGCATGAACCGGTCCGGTTTGGAAACGCTGAGTTTCGCGAAAGCGGATGCTCATCCAAAACAATCAGGCCGCCAAGCGGCGGCCCGATCTTTCGCGCAAATCTGCAACCGCGGTCAGATCGTCGGGTTCCACGCCGACGGGATCAGGCGGTACTTGGCACCATCTTTCTCGACATGGCCGACCGAGGGGAAGGTGAAATGAAAGCCGATCACCGTCGCCTTCTCGGCCGCCGCCATGTCGTAGAACTTGTGGCGTGTTTCCTGCGCCAGCGCGGCGTCGTTGTCGAACATCACGTGCCAGTCCGGATTGCGCAGGAAGAATTCCGGAATGTTGGTGACGTCGGACTGGATCAGCACCTTGGCATCGCCCGAGGCGACCGCGAAGGAGGTGTGACCCGGGGTATGGCCGGGCGTGCCGATCGAGGTGATGCCGGGCGCCACTTCCTTGCCCCACTCGAACTTCGTCACCTTGGACTCGAGGCCGGCAAAGGTCTTCTTCACGTTGCCAAAGTAGTTCTTCATCATGCCGTTGGACTCAGCTTTGGAGGCGTTGTCCTCGCTGATCCAGAACTCCCAGTCCTTGGCCGGCACCATGATCTCCGCGTTCGGGAACGCGAGCGCGCCGTCGGCGAGACGAATGCCGTTGGTATGGTCGGGATGCAGATGCGACAGCAGCACGACGTCAATGCTCTTCGGGTCGACCCCGGCGGCGGCGAGGTTCTGCAGGGTGCGGCCGACCGCGCCCTTGCTCGGCTCGAGATTGGCGACGCCGTTGCCGGCATCGATCAGCACGAGCTTGGAGCCGGTGTTGATGAGCTGCGGATTGAACGGCACCGTGACCATGCCCTTCGGCATGTAGCCCGCCTCGCCGGCGGCGAGCGCCTCGTCCTTCGGCACGTTGACGACGAACTTGTCCGGCATCGGGAAGGTGCGTGCGCCGTCATTGATCGAGGTGCACTCGTAGGCGCCGACCTTGTAGCGGTAGAAGCCCGGCGCCTGCGTCCCGGCTTGCGGCACTGCGGCACTGGAGGCGGTCGGCCGGAGGCCGGTCACGGCGGCCGCACCGACGGCAGCAGCGCCTGCGAGCAAATGGCGGCGATTGAGATCGGTCATGCAGATGTCCCTTCTGAGCGCCTGCGGCTTTCCCGCTTTCAAATGGCGGCGGAATAATCCCCCGCTTCGCTCAGAAGGCAAGACCTCCTTTGGGTGACGTGCCGTCGCATGTCACGATTATTTATTTGGTGAGTTGGGGAATTTTTCGCCCGTGGCCTGTCCACGCCAGTATCGCTTCGGTGCATGGCCGTAGACTCGTCTGAAGGCATGTCCGAAGGCGCTCTCCGACGCGTATCCCAGTTGCGCGGCGGCTGCCGAAACGGTCGCTCCACGCCGTAGCTGATCGCGTGCAAGCCGCATTCGCCATCGAAGAAGGTAGTCGAGCGGCGCCAGCCCCACCAGCGACTTGAACCGCTTCGAAAACGCGGATCTCGACATGGCGACGGCGCCGGCCAATGCATCCAGGGTCCAGCGGTGAGCATGGTTTTCATGCATCAGCCTGATTGCCTTGCCGATCCTGGCATCGACCAGCGCATTGATCCATCCAAAACCCTCGCCGGCACTCTGGTCCAGCGCCGCGCGGAGCACCTGGACGAGCAGGACGTCGGCGAGCCTGTCGGTGAGGACCGCCGCTCCGATTCCAGTCCCCCTGATTTCAAGGTCGAGAATCTGAAGCGTGGAATGAATGACTGACGCCGACGGACTGCGCGATGGTATGAGCAGAAAGCGAGGCAACGCATCGAGCAGCAGTTCGGCGTCTGACGCTTCGAAACCGAAACTGCCGGCGAGCAGAACCGTATCGCTGCCCGCGTGACGCGCGACATCTGACTGCGTCCAATCGGACGCCGCCATACCGTCTTCGGGAGCGAGGCGTTCGTCGTTGGCAAGAACATAGCCGGGTGCATTGGCGAGAAGAAAACAGTCGCCGGTGACAAGCCGATGATGGGCTTCGTTGCCAAAATCGATCCAGCAATCGCCTCGGATGACAGCGCCGAACTTCAGGGCGGGTTTTGCCGGAAATCGATACGACCAATTGCCGCCCGCCTCGAACCTGGTGCAACGCGCAGCGCGAACGTCCAGGAGTGAGAAGACCTGAGACAGCGGGTCCGAGCCCTTGCCCAAAGTCTTGCCCAAGGTCTGATCCGACAGGTTGTCCAAGGCTTGATCCGATCTCGACGATTTTCGGGCATTTCGAGCATAGATCATCCTCGCTTCGGATGCGAACTTCCTCCCGCAACGAAATGGATGGAACACCCCATGACAGGCATCGCGGGCAAGGTCATCGCCATCACCGGCGCCAGCAGCGGAATTGGCGACGCCACCGCCCGGCATCTCGCAGAACGTGGCGCCATCGTGATCCTCGGCGCACGCCGCTCCGACAGGTTGGAAATGCTGGCCGCGAGCATCGCGTCAAAGGGCGGAAAGGCATCGTATCTCGTCACCGACGTCCGACGACGAGAGGATGTCGCCAGGCTCGTCGAACTCGCGACAGACCGACACGGGAAGTTGGATGTGATGATCAACAATGCGGGGATTGCCCCGATTTCGCGTCTGGACGATCTGAGGATCGACGACTGGGACGACATGATCGACGTGAACGTGAAAGGCGTGCTCTACGGAATCGCCGCGGCGTTGCCGGTCTTCCGTCGTCAGGGCTACGGCCATTTCGTCAACACCCTGTCGACCGCCGGCATCAAGATCGTTCCGACAATGGCCGTCTACGCGGGGTCGAAGAACGCCATCAGGGCGATTTCCGAAGGGCTTCGTCAGGAGGCCGGCCCGTCCCTTCGGGTCACCACGATCTCGCCCGGTTATGTCGACACCGAACTGCCATCCTCCATGACGGATTCCGCACTACGGGAGCAAGGGCAAGCAAGCATGAAGGCAATCGCCATTCCGGCAAGCGCCATCGCGGAAGCGATGGCCTTCGCGATAGCGCAGCCGGATAATGTCGATGTCGGCGAGATCGTTATCCGCCCCACCGCTCAGGCCTGAACTCGATCAGGCCCGGACGCCGTCGCACGTCACGACGACTTATTCGGGTTGATGAGGAATTTTTCGCCGGTGGCCCGTTTGGCGTAGACCGCGATATTGGCGGGATCGAGGGCTTCCTGAAGCGACACCACCTTGGTGTAGTGGCTGGCGAAGGTGGTCTTCAATTCGTCGACCACACGCTGGCGCAGCCTGGCGCCGTCCGCCGGACCGATCTTCATCAGGAACGGGAACAGCAGCCAGCCGCCGACGCCCCAGGCCATGCCGAAGCCGCGCGGCAGCTCGATCGGGCGAACATCGAGCCCGCCATAGATATAGACCTGCTTATGCACGTTGGAGCCGTAGCGGCTGTATTCCTTCGCGGTCTTGTTGATCGCGATTTCCATGCAGTTGAGGATGTCGCCGGCGAGCTTGCCGCCGCCGATGGCGTCGAAGGCGATGGTGGCGCCGGTCTCGACCAGCGCATTGGTGAGATCGGCGAGGAAGCTCGGCGCGGTGGAATCGACGACGTATTTGGCGCCGATCTTGTGCAGGATGTCGGCCTGCTCCTTGCTGCGCACGATGTTGACCAGCGGGATGCCGTCCTTGATGCAGATCTTGTTCAGCATCTGGCCGAGATTGGAGGCGGCGGCGGTGTGCACCAGCGCCTTGTGGCCCTCGCGCCGCATCGTCTCGGTCATGCCGAGCGCGGTCAGCGGGTTGACGAAGCAGGACGCGCCTTCCGCCGGCGTGGTGCCTTCAGGCAGCGGCAGGCACTCGCGCACTTTCAGGGTGCGGTACTGCGCATACATCGCGCCGCCGATCATCGCGACGGTCTTGCCCATCAGCGCCTTGGCGGCATCGGACGAGCTGGTCTTGATCACGACGCCCGCGCCTTCGTTGCCGACCGGCATGGACTCGTCGAGCCGGCCGGCCATCGCACGCATCGCGCCCTCCGGCACCTTCGCGGTGATGACGGGAGCTTCCTTGGTGCCGGATGCCTTCGCCGTGCTCATGTCGGCTGCGCCGATCAGGAGCCCGAGGTCGGACGGGTTGATCGGGGCCGCCTCGACGCGGACGACGACCTCGTCCGGGCCGGGTTCGGGGGTCGGCACGTCGAGAAGCGAGATCTCGAGCTCTCCGCTCTTCTTGATCAGCGAACGCAGTTGCAGGCCGGTCTTGCCGTCGCTCATTTCGATCCTCCCCTGTTCCCGTCCAGACGCCGGCTTATGCCAGCGCCTTCAGTGCCGCCTTGCCGCCGTAGAGCGCCTGCTTGCCGAGCTGCTGCTCGATGCGGAGGAGCTGGTTGTATTTGGCGGTGCGGTCGGAACGTGCAAGGGAGCCGGTCTTGATCTGCCCGCAATTGGTGGCAACCGCGAGGTCGGCGATGGTGGAATCCTCGGTCTCGCCGGAGCGGTGCGACATCACCGAGGTGTAGCCGGCCTTGTGCGCCATCTCGACGGCGGCGAGCGTCTCGGTCAGCGTGCCGATCTGATTGACCTTAATCAGGATCGAATTGGCGCGGCCGGCATTGATGCCCTCGGCGAGGCGCTTGACGTTGGTGACGAAGAGATCGTCGCCGACCAGCTGGCACTTCTCGCCGATGAGGTCGGTAAGCTCCTTCCAGCCGTCCATGTCGTCTTCCGACATGCCGTCCTCGATGGTGACGATCGGATAGCGGCCGACGAGGTCGGCGAGGTACTTGGCCTGCTCGGAGATCGAGCGGGTCTTGCCCTCGCCTTCATAGACGTACTTGCCGTCCTTGAAGAACTCGGTCGAGGCGCAGTCGAGGCCGATCACGATGTCGGTACCCGCCTTGTAGCCGGCCTTGCCGATGGCATTCATGACGAATTCGAGCGCGGCATCGGCCGACGGCAGGTTCGGGGCAAAGCCCCCTTCATCGCCGACATTGGTGTTGTGGCCGGCCTTCTTCAGCTCGGACTTCAGGGTGTGGAACACCTCCGCGCCGTAGCGCAGGCCTTCGGCGAAGGACGAGGCGCCGACGGGGAGGATCATGAACTCCTGGAAGTCGATCGGGTTGTCGGCATGCACACCGCCATTGATGATGTTCATCATCGGCACCGGCAGCAGGCGCGCCGAGGTGCCGCCGACGTAACGATAGAGCGGCATGTCGAGCGAGTTCGCGGCCGCCTTGGCACAGGCAAGCGATACGCCGAGGATCGCGTTGGCGCCGAGCCGGCTCTTGTTCGCCGTGCCATCGAGATCGATCATGATCTGGTCGATCTGGGCCTGCTGCTCGACATCGAGGCCGCTCAGGGCCTCGAAGATCTCGCCGTTGACGGCGCCGACCGCCTTCAGGACGCCCTTGCCGAGATAGCGGGCCTTGTCGCCATCGCGCAGTTCCACGGCTTCGTGGGCGCCGGTGGAGGCGCCGGAGGGCACGGCGGCCCGGCCGAGCGCGCCATCTTCCAGCACGACATCGACCTCGACGGTGGGATTGCCGCGGCTATCCAGGATTTCGCGTCCGATGATGTCGATGATGGCGGTCATGAGGGCCTCTTTTCGGGGAACAAAGGGGGCAGTTGGCGGTGCTTCTACCGCAATGCATCGAGGCGGAAAAGGCCGGGTGACGGCCGTCGCCTGATTGGCTAAGAGGGCGGCACGGAGGCGGCCTGATGTCGAAAAAACCCAGCAAATCGAACAACTCCCCTGATCTGCAGCTCGGCCGCGCCGTGGAATGGCCGCAGACGCCCGAGAAGGCCCGGCTCGACCGCGTGCCGAATCCGCAAGGCGGCACCGATTATCTGGTCCGTTTCACGGTGCCGGAATTCACTTCGCTCTGCCCGGTGACGGGCCAGCCGGATTTCGCGCATCTGATGATCGACTACGCGCCGGGCCCGTGGCTGCTGGAGTCGAAGTCGCTGAAGCTCTACATCGCGAGCTTCCGCAATCACGGCGCCTTTCACGAGGATTGCACCGTGATGATCGGCAAGCGCATCGCCTCCGAGATCAAGCCGAAATGGCTGCGCATCGGCGGTTACTGGTATCCGCGCGGCGGCATCCCGATCGACGTGTTCTGGCAGACCGGCCGGGTGCCGAAGGGGCTGTGGGTGCCTGAGCAAGGCGTCGCGCCGTATCGTGGGCGGGGTTAAACGGAGACCACCGACAATGAAATCGACACCGGCAACTTTCCGTAAACTCGCCCTCGGCTTTCTAAGCGTCCTTTGGTTCACAGGCGCGTGCGACGCTGCCGAGGTCCGCGTGATGATTTCGGGCGGATTGACGGCCGCCTACAAGGCACTTGTGCCGGAATTCGAGAAGGCCACCGGCAACAAGGTGCTGACGGAATACGGGCCGTCGATGGGGACGACCACGAACGCCATCCCGGTGAGGCTCGAGCGCGGCGAGCCGGCCGACGTCCTGATCATGGTGGGGTACGCACTCACGGACCTCGCGAACAAGGGCAAGGTCGTTGCCGGCAGCCAGGTCGACCTCACCAAATCGCCGATCGGCGTCGCCGTGAAATCGGGCGCGCCGAAACCGGACATCAGCTCGGTGGAAGCGGTGAAGCGCGCACTGCTGGCGGCGAAGACGATTGCCTATTCCGACAGCGCCAGCGGCGTCTATGTCTCGACCGAGATGTTTGGAAAGCTCGGCATCGCCGATGCCATGAAGGACAAGGCGCGAAAGATTCCGGCAACGCCGGTCGGCGAGATCGTCGCCCACGGCGAGGCCGAACTCGGGTTCCAGCAGATCAGCGAGCTCAAGCCCGTGAAGGGCATCGACATCGTGGGCCCGCTGCCAAGCGAGTTGCAGCAGATCACGATCTTCTCAGCGGGGATCGCAACCGTTTCGAAAGAGCCAGAGGCCGGCCGCGCCTTGATCAAATTCCTTGCCTCTCCCGCAGCCCGCGAAGCGATCATCGCGAGCGGCATGGAGCCGATCCAGGTTGGTAAGGCGAATTAATACGCGCTCAGCAGATCGACCTTGGCATTGGCCAGCACCAGCCGCCGCGCCAGGATGGCCGCGAGATTGCGCATGATCTTGAGCGACGTCTCGGGGTGCACGCGGCGGTAGTCGGCAAAGCTGTCGAGCGGCAGTTCGAGGCAGGCCACAGGCGTATCGGCAAAGACGTCGGCGCTGCGGCTTTGCTCGAGGATCGCCATCTCGCCGAACGCCATGCCGGGGCCGAGCGACGCCAGCCGCACGCCGCTCCGGAGCTTGACGCTGACCATGCCGCTCTGGAGGAAGAACAGCGAATTGGCGGGCTCGCCGACGGCAATGATGCGCTGGCCCGCGGCGTAACGGCGGGTGGTCGACAGACCGACGATGGCAGCGATCTCGTCCGTGTCGAGCTCGGCCAGCAGCGCCTGCTCGCCGAGATGCGCACTCTCCTTGACGTCGGTGAAGCCGCCGAAGCGGTAGATCACCTGGTCCTCGGCCCATTCGATGGCATCGTCGAGCAGCGCGAAGCGCCGCAGCCGGCGCGGATCGGCCGTCCGCGCCGAGATCGCCGCCCACACCGCCGAGGTCTCCTCGAAGCCCGACAGGATCGTGGTGACGCCGGCATTGCCGAGCGCGGTCAGCGTTTCGCCAAGCAGCTCGGCGCCGGCCGCGGTGATATCGGGGACGCGGCGGAAATCGATGATCAGAAGCGGCGCATTCGGCGGCTCGCTGGCGAGCCTTCGCGTGACGTAGTCGATGGTGCCGAAGTTCATCGCGCCGACCAGCTCGAGCACGCGGATGTCGCTGTGGCGCTCATCGAGGATCTGCTGCTCGCGCGGCTGGCGGCTGCGGCGCGACGAGATGCCGTAGATGTCGTAGTCCGCCATGATGCTGGAGCGGACGTCGGCATTGCGGTTCAGCATATGCAGGTCGAACCGGGCCGACAGCGCCTCGCAGACCTTCAGGCCGCGCGCGCTATTGAAATGGTTGTCGAGCAGCGGTGAGAAGGTGCCAAGCCCGAGCTGCGAGGGCAGCGCCGCGACGATACCGCCGCCGACGCCGCTCTTGGCGGGAATGCCGACCCGGTAGGTCCACTCGCCGGCATAGTCGTACATGCCCGAGCTCGTCATCACCGACAGCGTGCGCGCGACGACGTGCGGCGTGATCACCTGCACGCCCGTCACCGGATTGATGCCGCGATTGGCGAGCGTGGCCGCCATCACCGCAAGGTCGCGCGCGGTGACCAGGATCGCGCATTGGCGGAAATAGACGTCGAGCACGGCATCGACATCGTCCGGCAGCACCGCGTAGTTCCGCAGCAGCCAGGCGATGGCGCGGTTGCGGTTGCCAGTCGCGGTCTCCGAGGCGTGCACGGCCTCGTCGACGCCGAGTTCGCGGCCTGCGAACTGGCTAAGCTTTGAGCGGACGCGCTCGAAGGCGCCCTTCCCGTCCACCGCGTAGATCAGGCCCGAGCAGGCGATCGCGCCGGCATTGACCATGGGGTTGAAGGGACGATTGTCGTTGGTGAGCCGGATCGAGTTGAAGGCCTCGCCGCTCGGCTCGACGCCGATGGTGGCCGCCACCCGGTCCTCGCCCACCATCTCCAGCGCCAGTGCGAAGACGAAGGCCTTCGAGACCGACTGGATCGTGAACGGCACCGCGCTGTCGCCGACCTCGTAGACATGGCCGTCGATGGTGACGAGCGCGATGCCGAAATGGTCGGGGTTGGCGCGCTTCAGCTCGGGGATGTAATCGGCCAGCTCGCCGGAATTGTCGGCGCGAAATTCCTCATAGCAATCGGTCAGGAAGCGCCGCAGCGGCGGCTTGGTCGGATATCCGGTGGATCGCAGCCCGCTGGCTGCGCTGGGCGAACGGCTGGTCTGGGCGTCCACGATCTCGCACCTCGGTTTGCCCAAAATCAAAGCAATCCTTGTGCCATGTATACCGCTGGGTACCGCGGCAAGGTGCCACGAAAAGACGACGGCCGCCGCAGCCCGGGGGCTGCGACGGCCGGTCGGATTGGCCACGTTGGCGGCGCGTTACGCCACCGCGCGCACCTTGCTGATGAATCCGTCGACCTCGGAGGTCAGCGAGGTCGACTGGCCCGACAGGTTCGCGGCGGCCTTCAGCACGCCGGATGCGGCGCGGCCGGTCTCGTTCGCGGCCGACGACACCGTCGCGATGTTGCGCGTCACGGTCGAGGTCGCCTCCGCCGTGTGCTGCACGGTGGTTGCGATCTCGGCGGTCGCCTTGTTCTGCTCCTCGATGGCGGCGGCGATGACGCGGTTGATGCTGGAGACTTCCTCGATGGTCTTGACGATGCCGTCGATCGCCGAGACCGCCTTCTGTGTCGCCCCCTGGATTTCCGTGATCTGGGCGCTGATCTCCTCGGTGGCTTTCGCCGTCTGCGAGGCGAGGTTCTTCACCTCGCTCGCCACGACCGCAAAGCCCCTTCCGGATTCGCCGGCGCGCGCCGCTTCGATGGTTGCGTTCAGCGCCAGCAGGTTGGTCTGACCGGCGATCGAGGTGATGAGGCCGATGACCTCGCCGATGCGACCGGCACCGTCTGCGAGCGCGCGCATCGTGCTGTCGGTCTCCTTGACGGTAACGACCGCCTGCTCGGTGGCGCGCGTCGCCTGCTCGACCTGGCGGTTGATCTCGCGGATCGAGGCGTTGAGCTCCTCCGCCGCAGCCGCGACGGTCTGCACGCCGCCGCCGACCTGGTCGGCAAGCGTCGAGGCCGAGCCGGCCTGGGTCTGGGCTTCGGCTGCGGTGCCCGACATCGAGCGCGCCGTCGTCTCCAGCTCGCCCGTGGCGCTCGACAGCGCCTGCACCATCTGGCCGATCCGGCCCTCGAACTGCCGCACGAGGCCGGACAATTCGGACGCGCGCTTCTCCTTGTCGGCGCGCTCGGCGGCCTGGTCGCTGGACAGGCGTTCGGCGTTGATCATGGCCTCCTTGAACACCTGAAGGGCCGCGGCCATGCGGCCGATCTCGTCGTCGCGGTCGAGACCCGGCACCTCGCCGGCGAAATCATGCGCGGCGAAGCGGGTCATCACGCCGGTGATCGCGGTCAGCGGCCGGGTAACGCGGTTGCGCATCAGCATCAGTCCGCCGACGGTCAGCGCGAGCGAAGCCGGCACCAGCAGACCGAACAGGATCAGGCTGAAGCGGGCCCGCGAGGCGCCCTCCTCGGCCCGCGAGATCATGTTGGCGAGCGCGGTCTGCGTGACGATGACGACATTGTTGGCGCCGACCAGCTGGCGATCGCGGTAGTCGATGCCGGCGACGCCGGCGGGCTCACCGGCGAGCAGCTTGGTCGCAATCGCGTTGCGCTCGTCACTCAGCGCGCCGGAGATTTCCGGCTCGGCGTTGCGGATCGCCTGCAGCAGTTCGGGCGAGGCGACGTCCGGGCCGAGGTCGCGCACCACCAGCCAGGACTGCTGGATGCGGCCGCGCAGATCGGCAAACAGAACGCCATCGGCCGCGGTCCAGGTCTTGTTGGCGAGGATGGAGGAGAACTGGACCAGGATGCTCTGGCCGGCATTGGCGCGGGCCTGCCAGGACGCCTGCTTGGCGATCAGGAGGCGATCGACCACGGGATCGATCAGCGTCATCGCGTTGTCGACATGGGCGGTGACGTCGCCGATCGCATCCATGTAGGCGTCGCTGATCTTCGCCCAGCTCGGCGTCAGGCTGGCTTCACGCGCTCCCTTCTCCTGCTTCAGAGCGATGATCGCGCGCGGCCGCAGCTCCTCGAGCTGGGCCCAGATGCTGCGGAGCTTGTCGAGCTTGTCGGCAAGCCCCGGTGCTTCGACGGAGGCGAGGCTCTGCAAGGCCTGCGCGTAATTCTTCTGCACCGTGGCGCGCTGCCCGGCGAGGCTGCTCATGACGCTGTCGGGCGCGGGTGCGGCCGCCGCCAGATAGCTCAGCGTGTCGCCGCGCTCCAGGCGAAAGATCACCAGCGTGCTGGTCAGGTCGCGGCTGGCGACAGCGAGCGACACGATGCGGTTGCTGTCCGAATAGCGCGTGACCGCCAGCTTCAGCGCGTAGGCGCAGATGACGATGAGGACGAGACCGAGAGACCCAACCACCGCCCCGAGGATACGGGCGACCGAACGCTGCTTTTGCATCGACTGATCCACAGATGTTGCCGCCGGTTAGCGATTCCCGGCAATCTACGGAGCGAACGGTGAGATTTGACTTAATGTCGATGGGATCAAGTTACCGATTTTTCCCGGAGAAATACGGAGACCGGTAACTCGATACTTGCCTCACGCCCGCGCGTCCGACGGAGCGCGCTGTTTGAGCAGCCGGGCGCAGACGAGGCCCAGCACAACCATGATCGCGGCGCTTGCGAGCAGTGTCGGCACCTTGCCGCCATGCTCAAGCCCAAGACCATAGGCGATCGGGCCAACCGTCTGTCCCATGAAGAAGAAGAACGAGTGCAGCGACATCGCCGTCGCCCTCGCCCCGATCGACAGCTCGCTGGCGAACACCTGCAAGCAGCCATGGATCATGTAGAAGCCCCAGCCCATCGCCAGCATGCTGACGAATTGCAGCTTCCAGCCCGGACCGAATGCGAGCGCACCGAGCTGCAATGCCACGAGGCAGCCGCCGGCGATCATCATGCCCTTGACGCCGAGCCGCGGCAGCATGCGCGAGACGGTGAAGGTGTAGAGCAACCCGCCGACCGCAAAACCGGCAATCACGATGCCCGCTATCGACAATGATTTCTCGCCGAGATCGAACAGGAACG
>Ga0102590_1001440_pt1 | contig 36034 bp, 30 predicted proteins | sample AraplaMF_Col_mMF_FD_76859 | JGI IMG/M metagenome (GOLD analysis project Ga0102590, IMG submission 76859) | Arabidopsis root microbial communities from the University of North Carolina, USA - plate scrape MF_Col_mMF | ecosystem: Host-associated > Plants > Roots > Endosphere | place: USA... | reverse complement strand
GACGGACCTGGCGCGCGGTCTTTCGACCCGCATCGAAGACGCCGAGCGGCTGAAGGTCGTGCACGGTTCGGCACTGCCCAACAGCGCCGACGAACGCGACATCGTCTCGGTTCCGCCGATCGGCGAGGACGACCGCGATCAGCCGACGCATGTGCCGCGCGCGCTCGTCTCGCGCATCGTGCGCGCCCGCATCGAAGAGACGCTCGAATTGATCCGCGACCGCATCCAGCGCTCGGGCTTCAGCCCGATCGTCGGCAAGCGCATCGTTCTGACGGGCGGCGCAAGCCAGCTCACAGGCCTGCCGGAAGCGGCGCGCCGCATCCTCGCCCGCAATGTTCGCATCGGCCGTCCGCTCGGAGTTTCCGGGCTGCCCGCGGCTGCCAAGGGGCCGGCCTTCTCCACGGCGGTCGGCCTGATGATCTATCCGCAGGTCGCCGACCTCGAGACCCATGCCGCCCACGGCGGCATGTTCTCGGCGCTCGGCGCCGGCAACGGTCGCATCGCCCGAATGGGGCAGTGGCTGAAAGAGAGCTTTTGAGTGACGTTCGGCGCCGACAGGGACGGCGTCGGATGAAGGAAATGTTGGACTTTGAGAGATTTGGCCGGCTCGGCAAGGCGGCCAGAAAACAGAAGGAACGGGTACAATGACTATCAACTTGCAGAAGCCGGATATCACGGAGCTGAAGCCGCGCATCACCGTCTTTGGCGTGGGTGGTGGCGGTGGCAACGCCGTCAACAACATGATCACTGCAGGCCTCCAGGGCGTCGATTTCGTCGTCGCCAACACCGATGCCCAGGCACTGACCATGACCAAGGCCGAGCGCATCATCCAGATGGGCGTCGCCGTCACCGAAGGTCTCGGCGCCGGTTCGCAGCCGGAAGTCGGCCGCGCGGCCGCCGAAGAGTGCATCGATGAGATCATCGACCACCTGAACGGCACCCACATGTGCTTCGTCACCGCCGGCATGGGCGGCGGCACCGGCACGGGTGCAGCCCCGATCGTTGCCCAGGCCGCCCGCAACAAGGGCATCCTGACGGTCGGCGTCGTCACCAAGCCGTTCCATTTCGAAGGCGCGCGCCGCATGCGCCTCGCTGACCAGGGCATTGCCGAACTGCAGAAGTCGGTCGACACCCTGATCGTCATCCCGAACCAGAACCTCTTCCGCATCGCCAACGACCGCACCACCTTTGCGGACGCCTTCGCGATGGCCGACCAGGTTCTCTATTCGGGCGTTGCCTGCATCACAGACCTCATGGTCAAGGAAGGCCTCATCAACCTCGACTTCGCCGACGTCCGCTCGGTGATGCGTGAAATGGGCCGCGCCATGATGGGTACCGGCGAAGCTTCGGGCGAAGGCCGCGCACTGGCCGCTGCCGAAGCCGCGATCGCCAACCCGCTGCTCGACGAGACCTCGATGAAGGGCGCCCAGGGCCTCCTGATCTCGATCACCGGTGGCCGCGACCTGACGCTGTTCGAAGTCGACGAAGCCGCGACCCGCATCCGCGAGGAAGTCGATCCGGACGCCAACATCATCCTCGGCGCGACCTTCGACGAAGCGCTCGAAGGCCTGATCCGCGTGTCGGTCGTCGCAACCGGCATCGATCGTGCCGCTGGCGCCGTCGACATTCGTGCCGCTGAAATGCGCGCTGCCGCAAAGCCAATCATCCGTCCGTCGGCGGCGATCGCTCCGGCCCCGGTCGCCGTCCAGCCGGCTCCGGTCATGCAGGCAGCCCCGGCTCCGAAGCCGGTCGTCGATCCGATCGCCGAGACGATCCGCATGGCGGAAGCGGAGATGGAACGCGAGCTCGCAATCGCCGAACCGCAGCAGCAGTATGCGGCTCCGGCACCCCAGCCGGTCGCACCGCAGCCGGTCATGCAGCAGCAGGAAGAGTTCCGTCCGCAGAGCCGCATCTTCGGTGCAGCTCCGGTCGAAGCTCCGGCACCCGTCATGAGCCGTCCGGCTCCGGCTCCGCAGCCGGCTCCGGTTCAGCATCACCTGCAGCCGCAGCCTGCGCCGATGATGAGCCAGCCGGCGCCGCGTCCGGCACAGCCGGTCTATCGCGAGCCGGTCGCGCCTTCGATGTCGCAGGTTGTCGAGCCGGTTCGCATGCCGAAGGTCGAGGATTTCCCGCCGGTCGTGAAGGCCGAGATGGATCATCGCGCCCAGCCGGTGAGCCACGTGCAGGAAGAGCGCGGCCCGATGGGCCTCCTGAAGCGGATCACCAATTCGCTCGGCCGCCGCGAAGAGGAAGAGCCCGCTCACGTCGAGCCGGCGGCACCCGCTCCGGCCCCGCAGCAGCGTCGTCCGCTTTCGGCGGAAGCGAGCCTCTATGCACCGCGCCGAGGCAATCTCGACGATCATGGACGTGCGGTTCCGCAGGCCCATCACGAGGAAGACCAGCTCGAAATCCCGGCCTTCCTGCGCCGTCAATCGAACTGATTTCGACTTGAATTAAAGACGGTCACGAAATGTGAAGAAGGCCCGGATCACGCATCCGGGCCTTCGCGCGTTTTGTCAATCAAGACGCAGAGTTAACAACGTAACAATCCGAAATGAACAGTGATTTGGATTGTGCCAAACGGCTGCGTATGAAGGATGCTAAGGGACGCCAACAGAGATCGACCGATTCAGGCGATCGGTCCGGATGGCGAGAAAGAATTTCGGATCCATTTTCTTTACGGATCCGGCGAAAAGAAGGCAGCAGGAATGACCATCGGACTGTTCGGTTTCCAGACCACCATCGCTTCCCCGGTAACCCTGAGGGGAATTGGTGTTCATTCGGGAGCCCCCGTCAGCCTCACTTTTCAGCCTGCCGAAGCCGGTACCGGCGTGATCTTCACGCGTCTTCTGGAAGACGGCAGTTCGGTCGAATACCGCGCCGTTTCCTCCCAGGTCGGCAATACCGATCTCTGCACCGTTCTCGGCACGTCGCTTTCCCGTTCCGTCGCGACCATCGAACATGTGATGGCCGCGCTTTACGCGCTCGGCGTCGATAACGTCATGGTCGAAGTCGACAGCGGCGAGATGCCGATCATGGACGGCAGCTCCTATCCGTTCATCGAGGCGATCGAGCAGGTCGGCATCGTCAATCTCGGCATCAAGCGTCGCTACATCCGCGTCCTGAAGCCCGTCCGTATCGATGCCGGTGCTTCCTGGTCGGAATTCCGGCCCTATGACGGCACGCGCTTCGAGGTGGAAATCGATTTCTCTTCGCCGCTGATCGGCCGCCAGAGCTGGAAGGGCGACCTGACCCCCGAAACCTTCAAGCAGGAACTTTCCCGCGCCCGGACCTTCGGTTTCATGCGCGACGTGGAACGTCTCTGGGCGGCCGGCTTTGCCCTCGGCTCCTCGCTCGAGAACTCGGTGGTCATCTCCGACGACGACACGATCGTCAATGTCGAGGGCCTTCGCTACAAGGATGAGTTCGTCCGCCACAAGACGCTCGATGCTGTCGGCGACCTGGCGCTTGCCGGTGCCCAGTTCATCGGCTGCTACCGGTCCTATCGCGGCGGCCACAAGATGAATGCCAATGCGCTGAAGGCGCTGATGAGCGACCCGACGGCGTATGAGGTCGTCGAGGCTCCCTCGTCGCGGGCAGCGCGGGTGCGTGCACGGGAGTTCGTGCCGGTCAACGTGCCGGAACTGACGTCCTGGTTTGCCTGAGACAGTTGATCCAGTCGACTCGGCCGCTTCCTTGGAAGCGGCCTTTTTCTTTTGGAGACATGTTTCGATTTAACCTTGAATTGCCCTATTGCGGCGGCGTGCCACAAAAATGCATTAATGCCGCAGCATTGCGTTGCTCTCCCTTTGCTTTTATGGCTAGAACGGCCTGCTTGGGCAGCGGGCTTCTCAGGCGCGGGACGATCAGGAATTGTCGAATGAACCATGTAAGGTCTGTTGGAATGCGTAAGACGGCAAGAGTAGCGCTTGTGTCGCTGGTGCTGGCCGGCGCCGGCTTTGGCATGACCGCCTGCCAGTCGGATCCCGATATCGACATCACCAAGCTCGGTCTCGAAACGGATGCGCCGGAGACGCTCTACAACCAGGGTCTCGCCAACATGAAGGCCGGCAACCTTGCCGAAGCGGGCCGCAAGTTCGACGCGATCGACCGCCAGAACCCGTTTACCGAATGGGGCCGCAAGGCGCTCGTGATGAGCACATTCACCAAGTACCGGCTCGGCCGCAACGACGAGGCGGTCGCCACCGGCAACCGCTATATGAGCCAGTATCCGCAATCGCAGGATTCGGCCTATGTCCAGTATCTCGTCGGCCTCGCCTACTCCAAGCAGATCGCCGACGTGACCCAGGACCAGCGCGCCGCGGTGCGCACCATCGACGCGATGAACAAGGTCGTGACCAACTATCCGAGCTCGGAATATGTCGAGGACGCGCAGGCGAAGATCCGCTTCGCGCGCGACCAGCTGGCCGGCAAGGAAATGCAGATCGGCCGCTACTACCTGGAGCGCAAGGAATATCTTGCCGCGATCCAGCGCTTCCGCAACGTCGTCGAGCAGTTCCCGAACACCAACCAGGTGGAAGAGGCGCTGGCGCGCCTGACCGAGGCCTATTATGCGATGGGCATCACGGAAGAGGCGCAGACCGCTGCCGCCGTCCTCGGGCGCAACTATCCCGACAGCCAGTGGTATGCCGATTCCTTCAAGCTGCTGAAGGGCAATGGCGTCGAGCCCCGCGAGAATCGCGGCTCGTGGATTTCCCGCGCCGGGGCCAAGCTGATCGGCGCATAAGGTCTCAAGACATGCTGATCCAGTTGTCGATCCGCGATATCGTTCTGATCGAGCGGCTGGATCTTGCCTTCGAGACCGGCCTTTCGGTGCTGACCGGCGAAACCGGCGCCGGCAAATCTATCCTTCTCGACAGTCTTTCGCTGGCTCTCGGCGGTCGCGGTGACGGCGGCCTCGTGCGGCATGGCGAGGACAAGGGCCAGGTGACGGCCGTGTTCGACGTGTCCGGCAGCCACGGCGCCAGAAAACTTCTCCGTGACAACGGCATCGACGACGACGGCGACCTGATTTTCCGGCGCATCCAGTCGGCAGACGGGCGCACACGCGCCTCGATCAACGACCAGCCGGTCAGCGTGCAGCTGATGCGCCAGGCCGGCCAGCTGCTCGTCGAGATCCACGGACAGCACGACGACCGCGCCCTGATCGACACAGACGCGCACCGGACCCTGCTCGACGCCTTTGCCGGCCTCGGCGAGGAGGTTCAGCAGCTTTCCGGCCTATACCGCTCCTGGCGGGATGCCGAGCGCGCTTTCAAGACCCACCGCGCCAAGGTGGAGGCTGCGGCCCGCGAGGCCGATTATATCCGCGCCTCGGTCGAGGAACTCGAGGCGCTTTCGCCGCGCGACGGCGAGGAGGACGAGCTTGCCGAGCAGCGCTCGCGGATGCAGAAATCCGAGCGCATCGCCGGCGACATTTCCGAGGCTTCCGAATTCCTCAACGGCAATGCCTCGCCCGTGCCGCTGATCGCCTCGATGGTGCGGCGGCTGGAGCGCAAGAGCCACGAAGCGCCCGGCCTGCTCGAAGAGACGGTCGAGCTTCTCGACCAGGCGCTCAACTATCTCTCCAATGCGCAGATGGAAGTCGAGGCGGCGCTGCGGCGCACCGAGTTCGACCCGCGCGAACTGGAACGGGTCGAGGAGCGGCTGTTTGCGCTGCGTGCCGCCGGCCGCAAATATTCGATCCCGGTCGCCGACCTGCCGGCGCTCGCCGAAAAGATGATATCGGACCTTGCCGATCTCGATGCCGGCGAAGAGAGGCTTGGCGAGCTGGAAAAGCTGACCATCGCTGCCAAAGCCGCCTATGACGAAGCCGCCGCCACCCTGTCCGGGAAGCGCCGGCATGGCGCCGAATCGCTGGCGGCGGCCGTGATGGCCGAGCTGCCGGCCTTGAAGCTCGAACGGGCCCGGTTCATGGTCGACGTGGCGAGCGACCCGGAAGCCGCCAGCGCCGAGGGCATCGATACCATCGAATTCCACGTCCAGACCAATCCGGGCACGCGTCCGGGGCCGATCATGAAGGTGGCTTCCGGCGGTGAACTGTCGCGTTTCCTCTTGGCGCTGAAGGTGGCGCTCGCCGACCGCGGTTCGGCTCCGACGCTGGTCTTCGACGAAATCGACACCGGCGTCGGCGGCGCCGTCGCCGATGCGATCGGCCAGCGGCTGAAGCGGCTCTCGGACAAGGTGCAGGTGCTTTCCGTCACCCACGCGCCGCAGGTGGCCGCGCGTGCCGCGACGCATCTTCTGATCTCCAAGGGGCCGGCCGGCCAGGGCACCGACAAGATCGCCACCCGCGTCGCCACCATGGAGCCGGAGCATCGCACCGAAGAGATCGCCCGCATGCTCGCCGGCGCCTCCGTCACCGACGAGGCGAGGGCGGCGGCGAAGCGGCTTTTGGCGGGGAACGGCTGAGGCAAAAAGAAGGGCCTGCTCCTGCCTTCGAACGCAGGACAGGTGCTCGTGGCGGTCAAGCCGCTTTCGAGATATCCGGGATATCGATATGGACGTCGGCATAGGGAAAGATGACGCCATCTTCAGCCCTGTCGAGCAGCCCGATCTTTATCATTGCCGTGATGTCGGCGTGAACCGGGCGGAAGTCGCGACCGACGAGCCGGGACACTTCCCGCATCGTCATGCTTCCCTTGTCTTTCATGGCCGCCAGGATCGCGACCCGGTTGGGGGTGAGGGCGGAATGCAGGGCTTCCCATGTCGGAAAGCTGTAGACCGATTCCCCGAGATGCCGGCCGGCTTCGAAATCGGCGATGATATCGTCTTGCGAGGCGATATTGATTCTAAGAGTTTTCATCGTCTTCCATCCTTTCGACGTCTGCGAAGAAATCCCGCAACAACGCCGATACGCTTCGAAACGAATAGGCGCTCTCGATAGCACCGAGATGCCTGTGGTCTCCTTTTCCCGCCTCGTTGTCGTACCGCATGACGCAGACATCATCGACCACATAGGCCAAACGGTACTTATAGCGGTGGGCGCTGCCCTTGAGCGGGGCCGGCACTTCGAAAACGGAGATATCGACAAACGATCTCGACGTACGTGCCTGCCGTCTTTTCAACAGAAGTGTTGCGTTTGCCATGATGACTTCAATATCATCAACAGGTGATGACTTCAAGAGCATCGCAGGCGTCGCTTGTTTCTCGGCGGCTTTGCGAGCCGCGATCCTCTTCCCCTCGGAGAAATTTGCTCTACAAAACGTAACCTCGCCATCCGAGGAGTAGATCGCATGCCCGCCGAACAGACGCCCGTCGAAAACCTGACCGAAGAACAGGCCGCAGCCGAGCTCGCCTATCTGGCGGCCGAGATTGCCCGCAATGACGAGCTCTATCACGGCCATGACGCGCCGCAGATTTCGGATGCGGATTACGATGCGCTGAAGCGGCGCAACGATGCGATCGAGAAGCGGTTTCCGCAGCTGATCCGGGCCGACAGCCCGTCCATCCGGGTGGGCGCCGCACCCTTGCCGACCTTCGCGTCAATCACCCATTCGCGGCCGATGCTGTCGCTCGACAACACGTTTTCCGATGACGACGTGCGGGATTTCGTTTCCTCCGTCTACAGGTTTCTCGGCCAGCTTCCGGACGGGTCCATCGCGTTTACGGCGGAGCCGAAGATCGACGGGCTTTCGATGTCCATTCGTTACGAGAACGGCCGGCTGGTGAATGCCGCCACCCGCGGCGACGGTACGACCGGCGAAAACGTCACCGAGAACATCAAGACCATCAAGGAAATCCCCAATCGCCTGCCCGAAGGCGTGCCTGACGTGGTGGAGGTGCGCGGCGAGGTCTACATGACCAAGAGCGACTTCCTGGCGCTCAACGAGAAGATGGCCGCGGAAGGCAAGCAGACCTATGTCAACCCGCGCAACACGGCCGCAGGCTCGCTGCGCCAGCTCGACGCCAAGGTGACCGCCAGCCGCAATCTCAAATTTTTCGCCTATGCCTGGGGAGAAATGTCGGAAATGCCCGCCGATACCCAGATGGGCATGGTGGAAAAGTTCAGGGAATGGGGGTTTCCGGTCAATCCGCTGATGAAACGGCTGCACGCGGTCGAGGACATTATCGCGCATTACAAGGATATCGGCCTTAAGCGCCCGGACCTCGATTACGAGATCGACGGCGTCGTCTACAAGGTCGACCGGCTCGATCTTCAGGCGCGGCTCGGGTTCCGCTCGCGTTCGCCGCGCTGGGCGACGGCGCACAAGTTTCCGGCCGAGCAGGCCTTCACCCATGTGGAGCGGATCGACATCCAGGTCGGCCGCACCGGGGCGCTGACGCCGGTCGCGCGCCTGACGCCGGTCACCGTCGGCGGCGTGGTCGTCACCAATGCGACGCTGCACAACGAGGACTACATCAAGGGGCTCGGCAATTCCGGCGAGCCGATCCGCGAGCCGGATCACGATATCCGCGTCGGGGATACCGTCATCGTGCAGCGGGCAGGGGATGTCATCCCGCAGGTGCTCGACGTGGTGATGGAAAAGCGCCCTCGGGAAGCCGTGCCTTACGAATTCCCGAAGAAGTGCCCGGTCTGCGACAGCCATGCGGTGCGCGAGCGCAACGAAAAGACCGGCAAGCTCGATTCGGTCACCCGCTGCACCGGCGGTTTCGTCTGCCGGGCGCAGGCGACCGAGCACCTGAAACATTTCGTCTCCCGCAACGCCTTCGATATCGAGGGCCTCGGATCCAAGCAGATCGACTTCTTCTTCGAGGCGGAGGACGAGGCGCTGAAGATTCGCACGGCGCCGGACATTTTTACGCTGAAGCGGCGGCAGGAAGCGTCCGCGCTCACCAAGCTCGAGAATATCGAAGGTTTCGGCAAGGTGAGCGTCAAGAAGCTCTTCGACGCGATCGACGAGCGGCGCGAGATCGCGCTGCACCGCTTCATCTATGCGCTCGGCATCCGCCATGTGGGCGAGACCACCGCCAAGCTCCTGGCACGCGCCTACGGGACCTACGAGGCGTTTGTGAAGGCCATGCAGGACGCGGCCGAGCTTTCCGGCGACGCCTGGGATGATCTGAACAATATCGAGGGGATCGGCGAGGTCATGGCGCGCGCCATCGTCGAGTTCTTCAAGGAGCCGCGCAATGTCGAGGTCATCACCCGGCTTCTGGAAGAGGTAACGCCACAGGCCGCGGAACAGATCGCCGCCAGCAACAGCGTGGTCGCCGGCAAGACGGTCGTCTTCACCGGCTCGCTTGAAAAATTCACCCGCGACGAGGCCAAGGCGCGGGCGGAAAGTCTCGGCGCCAAAGTGGCCGGGTCGGTCTCCAAGAAGACCGACTACGTGGTTGCAGGCCCGGGCGCCGGCTCCAAGCTCGACAAGGCGAGGGAACTCGGCGTCCAGGTGATGGACGAGGATGAGTGGCTGGCGTTCATCGGCTGACGTCAGGCCCTGAAACGCGCCATCGAATAGGCATCGGCGAACTCCCCGTCGCGGAAGGCGAACTGCCTGAGATGCCCTTCCTTGACGAAGCCGTTGCGCTCATAGAGGCGGATGGCTTTTTCGTTGTCGGCATAGACCGTAAGCTCGATGCGCTTCAGGTTCAGCCAGCGGTCGGCGATGGCCAGGGCTTCACCGATCAGTGCGCGGGCGATGCCTCGGCCCTGGTAGGCATCATGGACGCCCATGCCGATGCTGCCGGCGTGGGCGCGGCGGTTGAGATAGCGATTGAGGCCGGCATCGCCGACGATCATGTCGTCCATGACGGCGACAAGGCCCATGTTGTTGGCCGGCGGGCTCTCGATGTATTTGCGGATTTCCTCGACGGTGTGGTGCGGCGTGCGAAGGGTGCCGTAACGATAACCGGGCATGTTGTGCAGCGCGGCAATACCGACGGCATCGGACGGTGCGCGGGCGCGGATCGACAGGCCTTCAGGCCATCGGGCGTCGGGATCCAGCGGCGGGGCATCGAATTCACTCATCTTGCTCTCCTTGGGGCATTTGCCGAGGCAGAGCGGAAGAACCGAACCCTGCCATGTTTCGGCAGGGTTGGTGGACGGATGACCGATTAACGCGCCATACCCGCCACGCACCCTGCAGGGCGAATGGTCACGGTAAGATGCATGTGGGCGGCGAAACGGGTCATGCGGGCAGGTTCTCAGACAAGCGCCGAGGCGTCAAGAGACGGTGTCAGCTTGATTTGTTCCCGTATTGGGAATATGTTGGGTCATGCAGGTGATTGCAAAATCGACTCTGAGATCGTTTTGGGAGCGTCACCCGCAAGCAAGAGGGCCGCTGGATTTGTGGCATGCCGCTGTCAGCAAGGTGGAATGGAGTGGTCCGGCGGATGTGAAGCGGATGTTTGGCGGGAGAGTTGATTTCATTGCCGACAATCGTCTCATATTCTATATCGCCGGCAACAAATACCGTCTGATCGTTCACGTCGCGTATGAATACCGACGCGTGCTGATCAAGTTCGTGGGAACACATTCCGAATATGACCGGATCGACCCGGAGACGATATGATGGATAATATCAGACCTATCAGGAGTGAGGACGATCTGAAATGGGCGATCGGCGAGATTGCCCCCTATTTCGACCGGCCTCCCGCAAAGGGAAGCGCCGATGCGGATCGGTTCGACGTGCTTTCCGATCTCATCGAAGCCTACGAAAACCGGAGCTTTCCGACGCAGGAGTGGGAACCGATCGAATTCCTGAATGGGTTTATGGAGATGACCGGCCGGACGCAGACGGACCTTGCCGATCTCCTGGGGTCACGCTCCCGTGCCTCGGAAATCCTCAACAGGCGGCGTGCCCTGACGGTCGAAATGATCTTCAGGCTTGGGCGGGATTGGGGCGTACCGGCTGATTGCCTGGTGAAGCCCTATTCCCTTGCGGTGGCGTGATAGCGAAGCGCCGACATTCCGCCGCTTTGCCGAATCGAGTTCCGGACTGTAGAAGTTCTGCGAAATTCACCCGGGACCGCTTCGTGAAGACCATCGCCATCGATTTCGAAACCGCCAACGAGCAGCGCGGCAGCGCCTGTTCGGTCGGGCTTGCCTGGCTGGAGGGCGACGAGGTGGTGCGGGTGGAGGAACGGCTGATCCGTCCGAAGGATATGCGTTTCTCTTCCTTCAACATCGCCATCCACGGCATCCGGCCGGAACATGTGGAGGATGCGGGGGAGTTTCCCGAGGTGATGGACGAGTTCATCGACGATTTCCGGGGGGCGACGATGATCGCCCACAACGCGGCCTTCGATTTCAGCGTCTGGCGGGCCTGCCTCGATGCCTATCGGCAGAGCTATCCGGAACTCTCCTATCTCTGCAGCGTAAAAATGTCGCAGAAGGTCTGGCCGCATCTCGGTTCGCACAAGCTCAACGTCCTTGCCCAGCATCTCGGCCTCAGGTTCGCCCATCACAACGCGGCCGAAGATGCGGCCGTTTGCGCGCGGGCGACGATCGCGATCGCCAAATCGCTTGCCGTGCCTGATATCCGCGACATTCCGGCGGCGATCGGCATGAAGGTGGGGCGGCTGTTTTCCGGCGGTTACGCGCCCTGCACCTGCCGGATGAAATAGAAGTCCCGGGAGCGCCGGCTTGTTTCCGCGCCGGCAATCCTTATCTCAGATCACGGATCGTTTACCGGAGCCGTGCCCCCATGAAAGCCCCCATCCATCGCCTTGCCTGCCTCGCATCTGCCGCCGCGATTTCGCTTGGCGCGCTTGCCTTGCCAGCCTCCGCCCAGGTGGTCGGCGAAGTCGGCGTCGACTGGACCGGCAACGACATCATCGTCGAGGCGGTCGCCGATCCGCAGATCAAGGGCGTCACCTGCCACGTCACCTATTTCGAGCGCGGCATCATCGACCGGTTGAAGAACGGCAACTGGTTCGAGGACCCATCCAACAATTCGATCGCCTGCCGGCAGACCGGCCCGATCGAGATCGGCGAGATCGATCTCGGCAAGGGCGGCGAGGAAGTGTTCCGGCAGGGGCGCTCGCTGATCTGGAAGGACCTGCTCGTCAAGCGCATCTACGACAAGGCGAACGACACGCTGATCTATCTCGCCCACTCGCGCCAGGTGGTGGATGGTTCGGCCAAGATGGCGATCTCGACCATCCCGCTTTATAACCAGAACGTCACCTGGAAGAACGGCAAGCCCAAGCCGTAAATCACGGTTCAGGCGAGCGCGCTTGCGGCCGCCCGACCGGCCGTGCGGCCGGAAAACAGGCAGCCGCCGAGAAACGTGCCTTCGAGCGCCCGGTAGCCGTGCATGCCGCCGCCGCCGAAGCCGGCTGCCTCGCCGACCGCGTAGAGCCCCGGAATGGCCTGCCCGTCCTCTGCAAGCACGCGGGCCGAGAGGTCGGTCTCGATCCCACCGAGCGTCTTGCGCGTCAGGATATTCAGCCTCACCGCGATCAGCGGTCCATGCGCCGGATCGAGGATGCGGTGCGGTTTTGCCGTCCGCACCAGCTTTTCGCCGAGCGAACGGCGCGCATTGTGGATGCCCATGATCTGCGGGTCCTTGGCGAAGGGATTAGCCACCTGGCCGTCGCGGGCAAGAATTTCATGTTCGATATCGGCAAGGTTCAGGAGATCGCTGCCGGAGAGCCGGTTCATGCCTGCCACCAGTTCGCCAAGGCTGTCGGCGATCACGAAATCCTCGCCATGTTCCTTGAAGGCCTCGACCGGCCCGGTCGCTTTCCTGCCGATCGCGCGGCGTGCCGTGAGCTTCCAGTCCCGGCCGGTCAGGTCCGGGTTCTGTTCCGAGCCCGAGAGGGCGAATTCCTTGCGGATGATGCTCTGGTTCAGCACGAACCAGCTGTAGTCGTAACCGGTCGCCATGATGTGCTGCAGCGTGCCGAGCGTATCGTAGCCGGGATAGAAGGGGGCGGGCAGGCGCTTGCCGGTCGCGTCGAACCACATGGAGGAGGGGCCGGGCAATATGCGGATGCCGTGGTCCTGCCAGATCGGGTTCCAGTTCCTGAGGCCCTCGGTATAGTGCCACATGCGATCGCGGTTGATCACCTGCCCGCCTGCCGCCCGCGTGATGCCGATCATCCGCCCGTCGACATGTTTCGGCACGCCCGAGACCATGAAGGCAGGTGGCCTGCCCAGCCTTGCCGGCCACATCTGCCGCACCAGGTCCTGGTTGCCGCCGACGCCGCCCGATGCGACGATGACGATCGGAGCCCGGAGTTCGAAATTCCCGACCGGTCTCCTTGAGGTCTCCTCGCCGCGTTCGGCCGCGCTGGCTTCGAGGATGGTGCCTACAACCCCTGTCACCGCCTTTCCGGTCTTCACCAGATTGTCGACGCGGTGCCGCCAGAGGAAGCGGATCTTTCCGGCCTTTTCCGCCTCGCGTGCCCGCCGCTCGAAAGGTTCGACGACGCCGGGGCCGGTGCCCCAGGTGGTGTGGAACCGCGGCACGGAATTGCCGTGTCCCGTCGCCGAGCCGCCGCCGCGCTCGGCCCAACCGACCACCGGGAAGATTCGATGGCCCATCTGCCTCAGCCAGGCGCGTTTCTCGCCCGCCGCAAAGGCGACATAGGCTTCGGCCCACAGGCGCGGCCAGTGGTCTTCCTCGCGGTCGAAACCGGCGGTGCCCAGCCAATCCTGCCAGGCAAGGTCGAGCGAATCACGGATGCCCATACGCCGCTGTTCGGGGGAATCGACCAGGAACAGCCCGCCGAGCGACCAGAAGGCCTGGCCGCCGAGGTTCTGTTCCGGTTCCTGGTCGAGAATGATGACGGAGCGGCCGGCATCCGCAAGTTCGGTGGCGGCCACCAGGCCCGCCAGGCCCGCGCCCACCACGATGACGTCAACTCTGTCGCTCAATCACGCTTCTCCCCCAGCGTGGGATGCAAGTCATGTTGCATCCCGTCGACGAATACAGTCATGCGGTGCGGCCGAGGTCAACAGGATAGCCGCCAGAACGGCAAAACCGGGCCTGCCTGAGCGGGCCCGGTTTTGAAGCGCGAGGTGCAGACGGGGGGCGAATCAGCGGACGTAGACGATCCGGCTGCCGTCGGCGGCGGTATCGATCCCGACGACATTGTTGAGTTCGACATTCTGGCTCAGAAGATTGGCACGCAACGCGGGGTCGGCCTTGAGCTCGTCCTGGGCCTTCTGCACCATTTCCGCGGTCGGATGGATGACACTTTCGGGCACGTCGAGACGCTTGGCGCTGTTATCGATTTCCGGGTTGGTATAGACGATGTTGACGTCGCTGGCGGACTTGGTCGCCATGCTCTTATCCTGGGCATAGGCGGTTCCCATCGTGGCTGCGGACATCAGGACTGCGAGAGCAAAAGCCTTGTTCATGGTCGTTCTCCTAGTGTTGGTAACCAGCCGATGCGTTTGTTGCGGTTCGGTTGGGCGTTTTGCGACGAGAGAACGACACGGCCAGTATTTCAGTTCCGACCGAAATTATTACAAATAGGCAATGATTACAACGCGTTAATCTTCCGTCACATTCGCGTGTGACGGAAGATCCGGACTTGATTTCGCAACTTTTTGGAGCCGCAGAATTATGCCGCTTCGCGGGCCAGTTCGTCGGCAATGACGGTGTCGAGGTTCAGGAAGCAGACCATGGTCTTTTCCAGCGCCACGATGCCGCGGCAGAAGGCGCGCTGCTCTTCCGGAATGATTTCCGGCGCCGGCTGCAGGTCTTCGCTGCGGATGGTCATCATGTCGGATACCTGTTCGACCAGAAGGCCGACCAGCTTGCCGGCGATGTCGGTGACGATGATCGCCGAACGCTCGGACGGTTCGGTCATCTTCATGCCGAGACGGCAGGCCATGTCGATGACCGGGATCACCGCGCCGCGCAGGTTGATGAGGCCGAGCACGTAAGGCGGTGTGTGGGGCATCGGGGTCACCGGCGCCCAGCCGCGGATTTCGCGGATCGCCATGATGTCGATGCAGAATTCCTGGTCTCCGAGGTGGAAGGAGACGATTTCCAGGTAGGCGCCGGACTGCTTGATGGCATTGCTCATGTCAGAACTCTTCCCATTTGTCTGAGGATTCCACGGCCTTCGGCTTGGCGGAGGCGGGACTGTTGCTGAAGGCTCCCGCGAGCTTGTTCATCAAGTTCAGGGCGGGGGAGGGTTTGGCTGGTGTGGAAGCGCTCGCTGCCTCGACGGCGCGCGGGCCATTGCCTCCACGGATTTGAAACTGGCTGATCAGCCGGTTGAGGTTTTCGGCGTCGCTGGCCAGCGAATGGCTGGCCGCAGTGCTCTGCTCCACCATCGCGGCATTCTGTTGCGTTGCTTGGTCCATCTGGCCGATCGAGGTGTTGATTTCTGTCAGTCCCGTTGATTGTTCGCGCGCAGAAGTGAAGATCGCGTGAACGTGGTCGTTGATTTTCAGCACGTCGTCGCCGATCCGGGTGAGGGCGTCGCCCGTTGCCCTTACCAGATCGACACCGGTCTTGACCTCCTGGTTGGAGCGGGTGACCAGAGCCTTGATATCCTTGGCCGCACCCGCCGCACGCCCGGCGAGTTCGCGCACTTCCTGGGCGACCACGGCAAAGCCCTTGCCGGCCTCGCCGGCGCGGGCCGCCTCGACGCCTGCATTGAGCGCCAGGAGATTGGTCTGGAAGGCGATCTCGTCGATGACGTTGATGATCTTGCCGATCTCGGCGGTGGCGTCTTCTATCCGCCCCATGGCGGCCGTGGCATCGCGGACGACGCCGGCAGACTGTTCCGTATAATCCTTGGCATGGCTCACCATCCGGGTCGCCTCTTCGGCGCGGCTGGTGGCATTGCGTACCGTCGAGGTGATTTCCTCAAGGGCTGCGGATGTTTCCTCGAGCGAGGCCGCCTGCTTCTCGGTGCGCTTGGCGAGATCGTCGGCAGCGGAGCGCATCTGGTTGGCGTTGGCGCCGATGGAACTCGAGCTGGTGGCGACCTCGGTCATGATGTGGCGCAGACGTTCGACGACCCGGTTGAAGTCGGTGCGCAGGCGCTCCAGGTCGTCGCGGAAGGGGCGGTCGAGGGCGGCGGCAAGGTCGCCCTCGGAGAGGCGGTTCAGCGCGGCTGCGAGCGAATCGACGGCGAAGTGGAGCGCTTCGGCTTCGGCCTTCTGCTCGGATTCGCTCGTCCGCCGCCGGGTTTCGTTCTGGCGGCGTTCGTCTTCCAGGTTGACTTCGAGGGTCCGGCGTTCGACGGCGGAAAGCCGGAAGACGTCGGTGGCGCGCGCCATCTCGCCGATCTCGTCGCCACGGTCGATGCCGGGAACGGGTGTTTCGTAGTCACCGCCGATGATGCGCTGCATGCTGGCGCGAACGCCGTCGATACCGCGCCGGATGGCGCCGCCGTGAATGCTCTGCAGGATCGCCATGGCGACCAGTGCGATCAGGCCGCAGCCAAGCTGCACGTAAAGAGAGGTCGAGGAACGGGCGTTCGCCTCCTGGACCCGGCTGCGGACCAGTTTTTCGCCGGCGCCGGCCGCCGATTCGAGCATTGCGCCAAGCCGTTCGCCGGCGCCGTCGATGACGTCGTCGATTCTGTCGTAAGCGTCGTCGGATGCGCCCGTTTCGACCATTTTTCTGAGATCGACCTGGATCGCCGTGGAAACGGCTGCAAGATCCGTTTCGAAGCTTGCCACGAGGCCGGGATTGCCGATTTCGGCCCCCAGTTTTTTCAGGTCGCTTGCGGAGCTTTTCAGCCTGTCGGACGAATCCGCCATCGCCTTCAGCCGGCTCGGATCGACGCGTTTGTCGTCGCGGTCGACGATCGTGTCCATCGCCGCCAGGACAAGTTCCAGATTGGCGATTCGCATCGCGTTGACGGTATCCACGTGTTCCTGAATTTCGGTGGCGCGCTGCAACGCGTCGTCGACCTGGAGGCCCTGGTACCAGCCGACAAGCAGCATGGCGCCGATACCGGCAAAGGCGGAGCCCGCCAGCGTCCATAGCCGGTGGTTGACCGACAGCGACTTGCGGATGGGTTTTGCGGTCATGCCGTTGAAATTCCTCCCGGCGCCGGGCAGGCCCGGCAGGCTTCGGATAGAGATGGATACAGGAAGCGAACCGATGTCGGCGACGTCATGTCTGTGGGCGGATCGGACGATATCGCGGCCCCCAGTGCGATGCATGAAGCATCCCCACTCCCATTCGCCGCAACGATTCGTAAACCACCTTCGCCTTTATAAGGTCTCAGAGAGATATTAATCTTCCGCTAAGCTTGTTTGGAGCTGCCGGACCTTCCGGAAGGCCGGAAAAGGTTGTAGATTGAACGCCATGGACCGCATCTCCTCCGATGGCTACCGCCTGCCGCTGATCGCCGCCGCGAGCCTGCTCCTGTTCGGGCTGGCAGGCGTGACCTTTTACGGCTGGCTGGCCTTCGGCTCCTCCATCCTGCTGACGCTCGGCGAAAACGGCCTTTCCTGGTGTCTTTGACCGGTTCTCCGGTCGTTGAGACAAATCAGCGCGATACCTTTCGAAAACGACTTCTTGAATTGCGTGTCCGCCGCCTCGGGTCTATCGCTCCGTCAACGTAGCCCGAGCTGAAGAGATACCGATGAAGAGCTTTCGCACCATCCTGTGGATCGCCGTCGTGGCGCTTGCCGGCGTGCTTGTCTGGCTGACGATGGAAGTGACGCGCTCGAAACAGCAGCTCGCGGAGGGCCCGTTCGGGGTGCCGTTCCAGCTCGTCGCCCAGAACGGCCAGCCGATCACCGAGAAAGCCTTTCAGGACAAGCCGACCGCGCTGTTCTTCGGTTTCACCCATTGCCCGGAAGTCTGCCCGACCACCCTGTTCGAGCTGAACGGCTGGCTGCACAAGGTCGATCCTGACGGCACCAAGCTCAACGGCTATTTCGTCAGCGTCGATCCGGAGCGCGACAGCCCGGAACTGCTCGGCCAGTACATTTCGAATGTCACCGACCGGGTGAAGGGCATTTCCGGCCCGCCGGAAAAGGTCAACGAGATGATCAAGGGCTTCAAGGTCTATGCCAAGAAGGTGCCGGTCGACGAGAAGGTGCCGAACGGCGACTACACCATGGATCATACCGCCTCGGTCTTCCTGCTCGACAAAGGCGGACGTTTCGCCGGCACCATCGCCTACGGGGAAAATCCCGACGTCGCGGTCAAGAAGCTCGAAAATCTCATCAAGGGCTGATGCGTTTGCCGTTGAAGCCGACCCGGCTTCTGTGGCAATCCTCTCCGCCACCGTTTCGAACAGCTGAGAGACCCTTCCTTGAGCGAAATCCGCCTTTACGTCACGTCCACCGAAAAAGGTGCGACCGAGATCCTCGATATCCTGTCGGAGGTCTTCGGGGAGGAGGATTTCGCCATCGCCACCACCGAGGTGGATGAGAAAAAGGACATATGGGAAGCCTCGGTCTATATGATGGCGGAGGACGAGGAGGCGGTGCGCGAGCGTATCGCCGAAGGCCTCGCCCAGGCCTTTCCCACGCTTGAAATCCAACGGGAGATCATCCCGGATATCGACTGGATCGCCAAGTCGCTGGAGGGCCTGAAGCCGGTCAGGGCCGGGCGGTTCATCGTCCATGGCTCGCATGACCGCGACAAGGTGAAGGTCAACGATATCGCCATCGAAATCGATGCCGGCCAGGCTTTCGGCACCGGCCATCACGGCACCACGGCCGGCTGCCTCGAAGTGATCGAGGAGGTGGTGCGCGCGCGGACCGTCCGCAACGCGCTCGACCTTGGAACCGGAAGCGGCGTGCTGGCGATTGCCGTGCGCAAGCTGCGCAACATCCCGGTGCTCGCGACCGACATCGATCCGGTCGCGGTGCGGGTGGCGCGCGAAAACGTCCGCCGCAACGGCATCGCCACCGGCATCCGGCTGGAGACCGCGCCGGGATTTCATTCGCCGTCGTTCGACCGGGAAGGGCCTTTCGACCTGATCATCGCCAATATCCTGGCGCGGCCTTTGATGAAGATGGCGCCGCAGCTCGCGGCGCATCTGGCACCGGGCGGGTCGGTGATCCTCTCGGGCATTCTGGCTGCGCAGCGCTGGAAGGTGCTGGCCGCCTATAGCGGCGTCCACCTCGCGCATGTGCGCACCATCTGGCGCAATGGCTGGGTGACGATCCATCTGCGCCGGAACTGATTCTATCTCGCAGTGCAGCATTGACATCTGCGCATGGCTGCCGGGGGCCGGACAGCAAAAAGGCGGCACCAATGGTGCCGCCTTGCGATCAGGTTTGACGCTGATCGAACCCGCGAGCCTGAGGGAGGGAGACGCTCGAGCGGGGCCTCGTATTCTGGAAGCCGGGCGGGTGAGGGAGGAGATCCCGCGCCGGCCCTGTGATCAGAACACGTAGCTTTGCGCGCCCTTGCGGCGCAGTTCTTCGCGGCTGGTGCCGAGGCCTTTCAGCGTTTCCTCGTCGAGGTTCAGGAGCGCGCCGTTGACATAACGGGCAACCTGACGCTCGCGGGCTTCGACGATGCGGTTGAAGGCATTGCGGAAGAAAGAGTTGGCCATGATGGAAGCGATCCTTTTGGTACGGGCCTTGTCCGGCGCCCGTTCGATGATGTGAATATAGCGATTGCTGCACTGCACAGTGAGAGGGCTTCTCTCATTGGTGATATGCGTTTGGTGCATAGGATGCCCAGATAAGCGCCGAGCCATCGAGCGGATGCACAATCCTCGATCATCCGCCCTCGATCATCCGGAGGTCGGCTGGCATTGTCCGCCGAAGATCGGCTAACATGGCCTGAACCCGTTGGAATCAAGCAGCCCGGAAATTCAAGCCCATGTTCCAGTCCTTCGAAGTGAAGTCCGCCCCGCAGTTCGGCCGCGATCGCGTCAGCGCGCTCCGGGCGAAATTCGCCGATCTCGGCATTGACGGCTTTCTCGTTCCCCGTGCCGACGAATATCAGGGGGAATATGTGCCGGCCTCGGCCGAACGCCTGTCCTGGCTCACCGGCTTTACCGGATCGGCCGGCATGGCGCTCATCACGCAGCGTGAGGCCGTGGTTTTCGTCGACGGACGTTACGTCACCCAGCTTGCCGAACAGGTGGACGGTTCGGTGTTCAGCCCCGGCGATCTCGTCAACGAGCCGCCGCATGTCTGGCTGCCGCGCCATGGTTCCAGGGGCTTTCGGCTCGGTATCGATCCCTGGCTGCATGCGGGCGCGGAAGTGCGGCGGCTTGAAAAGGCGCTGGCCGAGATCGGTGGTTCGCTGGTGCTGCTCGACGCCAATCCGCTCGACGCGATCTGGACTGACCGGCCGGCGGAGCCGCTCGGCGCCGTTTCGATCCAGAAGCAGGAACATGCCGGCACGCTGGCGAGCGAAAAGATCGCGGCGATCTCCGCTCAGGTGAAGGAGAAGGGGGCGGCCGCGGTCGTCATCGCCGATCCGACATCGGTCGCCTGGATTTTCAACATTCGCGGCGATGACGTGCCGCACACGCCCTATCCGCTGTCGCGTGCGATCATTCCGGCCGAAGGCAGGGCGGAGATTTTTCTCGACCGGATGAAGACCGGCATCGAGCAGGCGGCCTATCTCGCCCAGATCGCGGTACAGCGCCCGCCCTCCGAGTTTCTCGCACGGCTTGCGGCCTTGTCGGCGGATGGTGCAAAAATCCTGATCGATCCGGAGCTTACGCCGCTGGCACTCACCAAGGCGATCGCGACCGCCGGCGGCGAGGTGGTCGAGGCTTCCGACCCGGCAAAACTGCCGCGCGCCTGCAAGAATCGTGAAGAGCTCCAGGGCTCGGCCCAGGCGCATCTGCAGGATGGCGCGGCGATGGTCGAATATCTCTGCTGGCTCGACGCCCAGGCGCCCGGCACGATCACGGAGATCGATGCGGTGAAGGCGCTGGAGGCGGCGCGCGGCCGCGTCGGCCAGGCCATGCAGAACCCGCTGAAGGACATTTCCTTCGACACGATCTCGGGTGCCGGCGAGCACGGCGCGGTCATCCACTATCGGGTGACGACCGAAACCAATCGCAAGCTCGAAGCCGGCGAGCTTTTCCTGGTCGATTCGGGCGCGCAATATGTCAACGGCACCACCGATATCACCCGCACGGTGGCGGTCGGCTCCGTTCCGGAAGAGCACAGGCGTTTTTTCACTTTGGTGCTGAAGGGCATGATCGGCATCAGCACGGCGCGTTTCCCGAAAGGCACCCGTGGCTGCGATCTCGATCCGCTCGCCCGTATCGCGCTGTGGAAGGCCGGCGGCGATTATGCGCATGGCACCGGCCACGGCGTCGGTTCCTACCTCTCCGTGCATGAAGGGCCGCAGCGGATCTCGCGGCTGGCGACGCAGGAACTGCTGCCCGGCATGATCCTCTCCAACGAACCCGGTTATTACCGTCCGGGCGGCTTCGGCATCCGTATCGAGAACCTGATCTATGTGAAGCCGGCGGAAGAGATCGACGGTGGCGACCAGCCGATGCTTGCCTTCGAGACGCTGACCTGGTGCCCGATCGACCGACGCCTCGTGCTGCCGGCGCTGATGACGGCCGAAGAACTGTCCTGGCTCAACGGCTACCATGCCTCGGTGCGCGAAAAACTGCTGCCGCTGATCGACGACGAAACGGTCAAGGCCTGGCTGGTGAAGGCGACCGAGCCGCTTTCCTGAACCAAGCCTCTTTCCCGTATCGGGGAGCGCCTGAAATCAGAAGCCAAGCAGGTGGCGGCAGATCATCGCCGCCGCCCAGCCGGCGCCGAGCAGCAAGAGGCCCGGATACCGGATGCCGGCGACGATGGCCACGAGCATGGCGATCTTGACGTCCCAGCCGCCGTTGAAGAAGGCCGGGGCGACGAGCGTCGTCAGCACCGCCGCCGGCACGGCGTTGAGCGCCTGTTCCATGAGCGGCGGGATCGTCTTCATCCGGGTGATCAGCACGTAACCGCCGATCCGAGTGAGGTAGGTCGCAACCGCCGCGGCAAGGATCAGAACAACCGTCTCCATGGAAAACAGATCGGCCATGTCAGCTCTCCGTTTCGCTGGCGGCCGTCACCGGCACCGATTCCGGTGGCAGGGGCAGGAGGGCGGCGACGATCACGCCCAGCGCAGCGCCGATGCTGACATGCCAGGGCGAGCCGACGAAATGATAACCGAGCACCGAACCGAGCGCGCTCGCCGCCACCACCGGATAGAAGCCCGGCTTGCGGCGGAAGCCGATGACCAGCCCGAGGAAATAGACCGGCAGCAGAACGTCGATGGCGAGCGTTCGCGGATCGCCCATCATCCGCCCGAAAAACGCGCCGACGACGCTGAAGAACAGCCAGGGAAAATAGACTGCGGCACCGAAGCCGATATACCAGGGAAAACTGATGCGCCCGCCGCTTTCGCCGTGCTTCACCGCCTCGGCGAACTGCGGGTCGGTCAGCACGAAGAAGGCGAAGAATTTCTGGACCGGCGAGAAGTGGGCGATGAACCGCGTCAGCGCCGCCGAATAGAGGATATGGCGAAAATTCACCGCGAAGACCGACAGCACGATCAGCCATGGCGCCACATGGTGGCCGAAGAGCTCGATGCCGACGAGCTGGCTGGCGCCGGCATAGACGGTGGCGCTCATCAGGCCTGCTTCCATGACAGTCAGGCCGTTGTCGCTCGCCACGGCGCCGAATAGGACCGCGAAGGGAGCCGAGGAGAGGGCGATGACGAGGCCGCCCCTCAGTCCCTGATTGAATTCGCTGCGATTCATCGAAGAAGATCCTTTACGCACCGGCTTTAGAGCCCTGCGGGACCTGGCGCAATTCAATTGGGCTGATGTTATGATCGATTCCGCTGAACAGTCGGGTTCGGCCGGTCCGGCTTCAGTTGCGAAGGATGTCCCTGCTCGAGACGATGCCGATGCCTTTCTCCTTCATCTCGGCGATGGCGTTCTTGACGCCCTGCGGATCGATGCCGCGGCTTGCATCCTTGATGAAGCGCACCTTCACGCCCGGCAGCATCTCCAGCGCATCCAGCGCGGAAAATTTCACGCAATAGTCGGTCGCAAGTCCGCAGAGGTCGAGTTCGGTTACCTGCTGGGCCCTCAGATAACCGGCGAGCCCGGTTATGGCGGCCTGGTCGTTATCGCGGAAGGCCGAATAGCTGTCGACCGCGGGGTTTTCGCCCTTCTGCTGGATATAGTCCACCGCATCGATATTGAGGTCGGGGTGGAATTCCGCGTCCGGCGTGCCCTGGACGCAATGGTCCGGCCACATGACCTGCGGCTGGCCGGACAGTTCTCCCATCTCGAACGGTTTCTTGCCGGCGTGCCGGGAGGCAAAACTGCCATGGTTCTCCGGGTGCCAGTCCTGCGAGGCGACGACGACGTCATATCCGCCGTCCTCGATCAGCCGGTTGGCGACCGGCACGATTTCGTCGCCATGGGCGACGGGCAGGTTACCGCCTGGACAAAAACCGTTCTGGATGTCGATCAGGAGCAGCGCTTTCATCGGTCATTCTCCGATTCCTGGATCGACGGAGGATGCCAAGGGCGGAGCACAGGATCAAGGCCGTTATGTTTTGCAATGCGGTCGTCGGCGCGGTTGGGTGTCGAATTCCTCGACAGAAGCCGCGCCGGAGGGAGCGATCCTTGTCTTCCGGAACGCCGGCGCTGCAACGCTGTCGGGTATTTGCAGTTGATTGGGGAGAGGGGTGTCTGCGGGCTTTGCCGCAGCCAGCAGCGACCTGGTTTTGGTGCTTCTGACCCGCTCATGTTACCCGCCGCGAAGCTGTTTCCGATCACCCGTAAACGGCTTCGGTATACATCTAGGGGCCCCGCGATGACGGGCAATGGCGGGACGCTCGGGCGGCAACGCGCGACTCGAGGCATTCGGTGCCAGAGAAGGAATTGGTATAAAAATCGTATCAAGCCTTGAAAGAATAAGATTTTGTGGCTAAACAGCAACGGTCGCTGGCTTGACTAGTCTCAATTGGGCACCCGGGGGACACCCTGTTGCCGCAATTCGGTTAAACTTCCGACGGCATGCGCTTTTATGTGCACCACCGAAACCAAATCGGGGCGGCGTAAAGACATTGGTTACCATAATCGTTCATTCTCACATGCAGTCGATAGGCGGCGGTGGGCAGATTCTTCTTATGCTCAGTGCTCGCCGAGGTTGTGTTGGCAGTCTCGCGGAAGCGACGCCTGCCGGTGTGAGTAACGGTTCGGGTAACGAGTGATGGCGCGTTCGGTCCAGACGTCAGTGAATGGCAGGCATGCGGGCAAGGCGCCGCAGCGCCGCAAGAAATCCCGCTCTCTCCTTGTCAATGTCACGGTCGGTTTCGGTCTGACGGTCGCAGCCCTGATGGGTGCGTCGATGGTTACCATGGCGACCGCGGTGAAGTCGGCAGCCGACGTCAAGTTCGAAACGGCGCTGACGAAGCCGATCGCGCTTGCCGCGCCCGCAGCCGTATCGCGCGAACGCGAAATCGACGTCTCGAAATTCTCCCGCCTGCCGGGCAGCGCGCCCGCCGGTCCGAAGGGCAAGCGCCTGGCCGGAGCCGAAGTGGCCGCGCTTGAAGCGCGCAAGCCGGATGTTTCGAGCGTCAGCCAGATGCTCAACGTGGCGATGGCCAAGGCTGCCCGCCACCAGGAACACGAACAGCAGTTCGCAGCACTCGAAAAGATCCGTCCGGACGCCAATGCCATCCGCGCCGTGCTCGCGCCGGCGATGGAAAACCTCGTCGTGGTGGCGCCCCGCACGCCTAGCGGCGCCCTGCCGGACATGATCCAGGACGCCCAGACGGTCGCCACCGTCGCCGGGCTCAAGGATATGAAGCCGGTCGAGATGGCCGCGCTTGAGGAAACCGCCCTCGAAGAGGACGCGGACGAGGGCACCGACGAAAGCGAAGTCGCGATGGTCGAGGAGGCCGTTCCCGCGGCGCCTTCCTATGCGCTGCCGAAGGCCGGCCCGCTGCCGGTCATCCGTCCGGGCTCTACCGCCGAAAAGCCCGCCAAGCCGGCAGCGCTTGCCGCGATTGCCGCGGTCGCGCCGCAGAAGCCCGCCAGGGCGGACGACCGCGACGAAAAGCCGACCGCGCTTGCCTTCGCCAAGCCCGACAATCCGATGCGCGAGGAGCCCACCCGTCCGTCGCAGTCGGCTCCTGCCTGGCCCGGCATCGGCACGAAGGTCGCCGTCTACGATATTTCCGGCGGCATGGTCTATATGCCGAACGGCTCGAAGCTCGAAGCGCATTCCGGCATCGGCAAGATGCGCGACAACCCGAACTTTACGCATGTGACGATGCGTGGCCCGACGCCGCCCGGCACCTACAAGCTGTCGATGCGCGAAACGCTGTTCCACGGCGTCGCCGCGATCCGCCTGACGCCGGTCGACGGCAAGGCGCCGCAGGGCCGCACCGGCCTGCTCGCCCACAGCTTCCTGCTGCGGGTGCGCGGCGACTCGCACGGCTGCGTCGCGTTTGCCGATTACCCCGCGTTCCTGAAAGCCTTCCAGCGCGGCGACATCACCCATATGGTGATCGTGCCCAAATGGGACGGCAAGCGTCCGGGCCGCGGCACCAATGGCGGCTTCATGGCCAAGCTGTTCGGCAATAACGACGCTTAGTCGGAGCCATGATGGTGACGCCGGATGACGGCGTCACAAACGGCGTTTCAGCCCAGAATATCTCTCGCCACGCGCATAAAAATCTTGGTGCCGATCGGGATCAGGTCGTCTGGGAAATCGTAATTCGGGTTGTGCAGGTTCGGCATGTTTTCGCCGGCCCCCAGAAAGAACATCGCCGATTTCGAGACGGTCGCGAAGCGGCCGAAATCCTCCGAGCCGCGCATCGTCTCGCCTGCATCGTGGGGAACGCCCTCGGCTTCCATCGCCGCCCGCAGCATCTCGGTCGCCTGCGCATCGTTTTCGCACTGGCCGAAGATATCATGGTAATCCATTGCGTATTCGAGTCCGTCGGCGGCGGCGATCTCGCGGACGAGGGTTTCGGCCCTCGCCATCAATGCTTCCATCTGGCCGTCGGTCATGGTGCGCAATGTCACCCAGACCTCGGCACGGCCGGGCGCAATGCCGAAGGCCGGTTCGCCGACGGAGGCATGGGTGACCGTGGCCAGCACCATGTCGCCGGTTTCGATCGAGCCCTCGCTGAGCGCCGTCAGCGCCGGCATCAGCGCTGCGACCGCAGGCACCGGCGAAATGCCGGTTTCCGGCATGGAGGCATGCGCCGTGCGCCCGGTGAGGACGACCTTGAGGCCCCGCGACGCGCAGTTGACGATCCCCTGCTTCAGCCAGACGCGCCCCAGCGGCAGGCCGGGCATGTTGTGCAGGGAAAAACTGTAATCCGGGATAAGGCCCTGGAATTTTTCGTCGGCGATGACCGCCGCCGCACCGGCGCCCGTCTCTTCGGCCGGCTGGAACATCAGGATGACGCGGCCGTGCTTCGGCTTTTCGCGACCGAACTGACGACCGAGCGCCGCCAGCATGGTCATGTGGCCGTCATGCCCGCACATATGGCCCTTGCCGGGAATTTTCGAGCGATAGTCCGGCGTACCGACCTCCTCGATCGGGAGCGCGTCCAGCTCGGCGCGAAAGAGCACGGTCGGGCCGGCAAGGCCGCTGTCGTAAACGACCGCGACGCCCGTGCCGCCGAGGCCGGTCACGACCCGGTCCGGCTTGGTATCCGCGAGAAACCCCTGCACCTCGGCAGCGGTCGCGACCTCCTCGCCGGACACTTCCGGCATGGCATGCAGCTTGCGCCGCCATGCGGTGAGCTCGATGACGTCCTGATTGGTGAGAAACATGGGGCCGCTCCCTGATCGCCGGGTTTGTCCCGAGGTAACCGGGGCAGGGGTTCTCCGCAAGAAAAACCTCTGCCCGACCAATCACCACTCGATGCCGATCTTGCCGAAATGGCTGCCGCTCATCTCGTAGCGGAAGGCATCGGCCAGGTTTTCGAGCGCAAACACCTTGTCGATCACCGGGCGGACGAGGCCCGTATCGAGCGCCCGCACGAAATCCTGCTGCTGGCGGCGGTTGCCGACCAGAATACCCGACAGAACCGCCTGCTTGCCCATCAAGGCTGCGGTCGGCACCTCGCCGCGCGGGCCGGTCAGGACGCCGATCATGGTGATATGGCCGCCCATCTTCACCGCCTGGATGGATTGCCCAAGTGTCACCGGGCCGCCGACTTCCACCACATGGTCGACGCCGCGGCCGCCGGTCCAGTCGAAGACCTGTTTGCCCCAGTCGGCTTGCTCCTTGTAGTTGACCGTGAACTCGGCCCCGAGTTTTCCGGCGCGCTCCAGCTTTTCGTTCGAGGACGAGGTGATCGCCACCCGTGCGCCCATCGCTCTTGCGATCTGCAGCGCATAGACCGACACGCCGCCGGTGCCGAGCGCCAGCACCGTCTCGCCGGCCCTCAGTCGCCCAATCTCCGCCAGTGCCCGCCAGGCGGTCAGACCCGCGGTGGTGATCGTCGCCGCTTCCACATGGCTGAACCCTTTCGGAGCGAGCGTAAAGGCCGCCGCCGGCCGCACCGCATATTCGGTCGCGAACCCGTCGATGCCGTCGCCGGGCGTGCGCGAAAAACCACCCGCGGGCGGCGGGCCGTCCTGCCAGTCGGGGAAGAAGCAGGAGACCACATGATCGCCCGCCTTGAACTCGCCCACGCCTTCCCCGACCTCCTCGACCACGCCGGCGCCATCGGCCATCAGCACCCGCCCATCGGTCGGGGTGCGGCCGCTCGCGACGCTGAGGTCATGGAAATTGATCGAACTCGCATGGAGCTTCACCCGGATCTCGCCACGGCCGGGTCTGCCCGGGTCGGGCCGATCGACGAGTTTCAGGGCATCAAGCCCGCCGGGGGCGGTGACGATCGCTTTCATGAATTCCTCCCTCAATCCGCGAAAATTATCGGATTCACCTAAAAGGAATCAGGGAGACTGACAAGCGGGATGCTAGGGGCGGCGTTCTCCGTTCCGCGTGACGGAACCTGCTTCTCTGCGACTATTGATATCAGCTTGTGTCAAGCCTCTCTCACACCCGCTCCACAAACCCCTCGAGCACCCGCTTCTGCCCGGCCTTGTCGAATTCGATGGTCAGCTTGTTGCCTTCGATGGCCGAAATATTGCCGTTGCCGAACTTGACGTGGAATACCCGGTCGCCCACCGAAAACTGGGACGGCGTGTCGGCGACCGACTTGGCCACCAGTTCCCCATCGATGGTGCGCGTGCGCGGGCCGCTTTCGCCGTAGCCGATGCGTTCCACGGCGTGGCCGGAGCGGGTGCCCCAGTTGTCGCGGGTGGCGTCGGTCTTGTTGGCCTGGGCGCGTTTCCAGCCGGGTGTAGAATAATTGTTGGCGAAGGGATCGGCCTTGTCGAAGCGCGACTGGCCGTAACCGCCGCGCCCGCCATAACCGCCGTAATTGCTGTCCGACGCTGCGACATCCACGTGGGCAGCCGGCAGTTCGTCGAGGAAGCGCGACGGCATGGTCGATTGCCACAGGCCGTGGATGCGGCGGTTGGAGACGAACCAGATATGGCAGCGGTGTTTTGCGCGCGTCAGGCCGACATAGGCGAGGCGGCGTTCCTCTTCGAGGCCGGAGCGGCCGCCCTCGTCGAGCGCCCGCTGGTGCGGAAACAGGCCTTCCTCCCAGCCGGGCAGGAAGACGGTGTCGAATTCAAGGCCCTTGGCCGAATGCAGCGTCATGATCGACACGGCATCGAGATTTTCGTTGGTCTCGGCATCCATGACCAGCGACACGTGTTCGAGGAAACCGCGCATGCTCTCGAACGCTTCCATGGAACGGACAAGTTCCTTGAGGTTTTCCAGCCGGCCCGGCGCCTCGGCCGATTTGTCGTTCTGCCACATGGCGGTATAACCGCTTTCGTCGAGGATCTGCTCGGCAAGCGTGGTGTGCAGGGTATTTTCGAGCAGTCCCTGCCAGCGGCGGAAATCCGTGACGACGTCGAACAGCGCCTTGCGCGCCTTCGGCTTCAGCTCGTCGGTCTCGATGAGATCGGCTGCGGCGGCAAGCATCGGGATGTCGCGGGCGCGGGCATAGTCGTGCAGATAGCGTACGGTGGTGTCGCCGAGGCCGCGTTTCGGCGTGTTGATGATCCGCTCGAAGGCGAGGTCGTCGGAGGGCTGGCAGACCATGCGGAAATAGGCCATGGCGTCGCGGATCTCGAGCCGCTCGTAGAAGCGCGGGCCGCCGATGACGCGGTAGTTGAGGCCTAGCGTCACGAACCGGTCTTCGAACTCGCGCATCTGGAACGAGGCGCGCACCAGGATCGCCATGTCGTTGAGCTTGTGTTTGCCGCGCTGGAGGTTTTCGATCTCCTCGCCGACGGCACGCGCTTCCTCCTCCGAATCCCAGGCGGCATGCACCACCACCTTCTCGTCGTCGGGGTCGGCGCGGTCGGTGAAGAGGGTCTTGCCGAGCCGGCCCTCGTTATGGGCGATCAGGTGGCCGGCGGCGCCGAGGATGTGTTCGGTGGAGCGGTAGTTGCGCTCGAGCTTGATCACCTTGGCGCCCGGAAAATCCTTTTCGAAGCGCAGGATGTTGTCCACTTCGGCGCCGCGCCAGCCATAGATCGACTGGTCGTCGTCGCCGACGCAGCAGACGTTCTGGGGCGTGCCCTGCGGCCTCTGGGCGAGCAGCCGCAGCCACATGTATTGGGCAGTATTGGTGTCCTGATACTCATCGACGAGGATATAGCGGAACCTTGCGTGATATTCCTTGAGGAGATCCGGGTTCTTGCGGAAGATCGCGATCGGGTGCAGCAGGAGATCGCCGAAATCGCAGGCGTTGAGCGTCCTCAGCCGGGCCTGATAGGCGGCGTAGAGTTCGCGGCCCTTGCCGTTGGCAAATGCGCGGGCGTCGCCTTCCGGGATGTCGGCCGGCAGCAGGCCCTTGTTCTTCCAGGTGTCGATCATGCCGGCGAACTGTTTTGCCGGCCAGCGCTTGTCGTCCAAACCTTCGGCCTGGATCAGCTGCTTGATCAGCCGCACCACGTCGTCGGTGTCGAGAATGGTGAAATCGGAGCGCAGGCCCGCCAGCTCCGCGTGACGGCGCAGCAGTTTGACGCCGATCGAATGGAAGGTGCCGAGCCAGGGCATGCCCTCGACCGCGCCGCCGACCAGAACGCCGATGCGTTCCTTCATTTCGCGCGCCGCCTTGTTGGTGAAGGTCACCGCGAGGATCTGCGAGGGGAAGGCGCGGCCGGCCGCGAGAATATGGGCGATACGGGTGGTCAGCACGCGCGTCTTGCCGGTGCCGGCGCCGGCAAGCACGAGGACCGGGCCGTCCAGGGTCTCGACCGCCTGGCGCTGTTCGGGATTGAGGCCGGAAAGATAGTCGGGCGCACGGTGCTGGTCGCGGGCCGCCATGGCGCGGGCGGCGATGCCGAGGCCGCCCTGACCCGCGGCCGGTGCCGGGGCGGGGGCCTTGCGTGGCGCCTGCTGAGGTTCTTCGTCGAAGAACGGAATGTCGTCGAAACTGTTCGTCATGCGGCCAATGTAGTGATTCGGACCTGAAAGACCAGAAAATGTTCTGCTTTCATTCCAAGTCTCCACACAAGGCAAGGCTAAAGTATGGAGAGGCCGGCGGTTGCTCTCTGCCAAAACGACAATTTTAGGGGTATATGTATGCTTGCCGCCTAACATACCCGTGAAATTTCGTGAGGTTACATTTCCGTAAGGTTGGCGTTGCCCCATTGCGTGAGCACCGGCAAACAAGGATACTCCGGGGCAATATGGCCTTTTGCTGCCCCGTCGGAGAATTGAATGCGGATTTGGAAACAGCTTCTGCTCTGTCTTGTCGTCCTTGCAGGAGCACTGGCTCTGTGGGTCTATCTTGTGCCGAGCGCCGGAGAAACGCTTGCCAGGATGGGCGTGCCCGGTGAGGTGATCGCCGCCATCCGTCCGAAGCCGGCAAGTTCCTCCGCACCTGCCGCAAACGGCAATGGCGCGGCGCGGCCGCAGGGCCAGGGCGGCGCGCAGGGCAATGCCCAGGCGCAGAACGGCCAGCGCGGAGCCGGCGGACAGGGTGGAGGCCAGGGCGGCGGCAATCGGGCCACGCTCGTCGTCGCCCAGCCGGTGGCGATCGGCACGGTCAACGACCGCCTGTCGGCGATCGGCAGCGGCGAGGCCATCCAGTCCGTCGTCGTCATGCCGCAGTCCTCCGGCACGGTCGACGAGATCATGGTCACATCCGGCCAGAAGGTCACCAAGGGGCAGGTGCTTGCCCGTCTCGATGACGAGGAGCAGATCATCGAGCGCGAAAAGGCGCAGGTCGCGCTGCAGAGCGCCCAGGAAAAATCCGCTTCTTACAGGAACCTGCAGTCGTTCTCGCGGCTCGACGTGCTCAACGCCCAGATCGCCGAACAGGCGGCGAAGCTTGCGCTCTCCACCGCCGAACTCAATCTCAGGCGCCGCGACATCGTCGCGCCCATCGACGGCGTCGCCGGCATCGTCGCGGTCAATATCGGCGACAATGTCACCACCCAGACCAATGTCGTGACGATCGACGACCGCACGGCCATTCTGGTCGATTTCTGGGCGCCGGAACGTTTCGCCGTCGCGATCGAACCGGGTGCGCCCGTCGAGGCGAGCTCGATCGCCCGTCCGGGCCAGGTGTTTTCCGGCAAGGTCGAGGCGATCGACAACCGCATCGATCCGGCAAGCCGCACGATGCGCATCCGCGCCAGGGTCGAAAATCCGGGTGACGTGCTGCGCGCCGGCATGGCCTTCAATGTCGGCATGCGTTTTGCCGGCGAACGCTATCCGGCGGTCGATCCGCTCGCCATCCAGTGGGACGGCGAGGGGTCCTATGTCTGGCAGGTTCGGGACAACAAATCGGTGAAGACCCGGGTCCGCGTCGTCCAGCGCAATCCTGATGCGGTCCTCGTGGGCGCCGAGCTCAAGGAAGGCGACCGGATCGTCACCGAAGGCCTGCAACGGGTGAGGGAAGGGGCGTCGGTCCGGATCTTCGGGGCGCCGGAAACGGCTGAGGTGGCGCGCCAATGAAGATCGAACTTCCGGGACATGGGCCGGCCCACGGACATGACGACGACGGCAAGGCCGCCGCGGAGAAATCCGGCCAGAGCTTCACGGCTCTCTTCGTGCGCCGTCCCGTGCTCGCGGCGGTCCTGAACACGCTGCTCGTCGTCGCCGGTCTTGCAGCCCTCGCCGGCGTCGAAGTGCGCGAGCTTCCCGACGTCGACCAGCCGGTCATCACCGTGCGCACCAATTACGACGGCGCGTCGCCGCAGACCATGGACCAGGAAGTCACGCAGGTCATCGAAGGCGCGGTCGCCCGCGTCTCCGGCCTCAAGGCGCTATCCTCGCAGTCTCAGTTCGGCTCCAGCCGCGTGACGATGGAATTTTCCGACAGCGTCGATCTTTCCGAAGCCGCCAACGACGTGCGCGACGCGGTCGGCCGCGTCGTCAACAAGCTGCCCGACGATGCCGACGAACCCCGCATCGTCAAGGCGGATGCCGATTCCGACGCCATCATGCGTCTTGCGGTCACGTCGTCGAAGATGTCGATGGAAGACCTCACCCAGCTCGTCAACAACGAGATCGTCGACCGGCTCGCCGCCGTCGAAGGCGTGGCCGACGTCGAACTTTATGGCGACCAGGACAAGGTGTTTCGCGTCGATATCAATCAGGCGGCATTGGCCGGCCGCGGTCTGACGGTTGCCGATGTCTCCAAGGCGCTGTCGAGTGCCGCGCTTGACGTTCCGGCCGGCTCGCTGAAGAGCACGACGCAGGATATCGTCGTTCGCGCGACGGCCAGCCTCACCAAGCCGCAGGATTTCGAAAACGTCCTGATCGGCCCGAATGTCCGCATCCGCGATGTGGCGACGGTCGCGCTCGGCCCGGACGACGGCACGACCGTGCTGCGCGCCAACGGCGTACAGGGCGTCGGCCTCGGCATCATCCGCCAGGCGCAGTCGAACACGCTCAACATTTCCCAGGGCGTCAAGGCCGCCGTCGCGGAGATGCAGAAGACCCTGCCGGAAGGCACCCGCATCGCCATTACCGGCGACGACGCGATCTTCATCCAGGGCGCGCTGCACGAAGTCGAGACCGCGCTGATGCTGTCGGCGGCGGTCGTCGTCGTGGTCATCTACCTCTTCCTGCGCGACTGGCGCGCGACGCTGATCCCTGCGATCACCATGCCGGTGGCGCTGATCGGCACGCTGGTGGCGATCTATCTGGTCGGCTTCTCGATCAACATCCTGACGCTGCTCGCCATCGTGCTCGCGACCGGCCTCGTGGTCGACGACGCGATCGTCGTGCTCGAAAACATCGTGCGACGGCGAGCGGAGGGCATGGGACCGCGCGCCGCCGCCGTGCTCGGCACCCAGGAAGTGTTCTTCGCCGTCATCGCGACGACCGCGACGCTTGCGGCCGTCTTCATTCCGCTCTCCTTCCTGCCCGGCCAGATCGGCGGCCTGTTCAAGGAATTCGGCTTCGTGCTCGCCTTCTCGGTCGGCCTGTCGTCGATTACCGCCCTGACGCTTTGCCCGATGCTCGCCTCGCGCATGCTGACCAAGCCGATGAAGGAGGATCACGGTCTGCTCGGCGCCTTCGGCAACGCGTTTGCCAGCGTCTATGCCGCAGCCTTGCGGTTCTGCCTCAATGCGCCGCTCGTCGTCATCGTGGTCTCGGTGGTTTTCTCGATCGCAGCCTACAACGTCTTCGGCCTCGTCAAGAGCGAGCTGACGCCGCGCGAAGACCGCGCGACGATCATGCTGCGCGTCACCAGCCCGCAGGGCGTCAGCCTCGATTACACCCGCGACCAGATGCAGCGTCTCGAAGAGAACCTGAAGCCGCTGCGGGATTCGGGCGAGATCGCCAACATCTTCTCGATCTCCGGTTTCGGTGCCAATACCAATAGCGGCTTCATGGTCCTGACCCTGGCGCCCTGGGAGGAACGCTCCCGGACCCAGGACCAGATCGCCGCCGACGTCAATGCCGCAGCCCTGCGCGTGCCGGCCCTGCGCGGTTTCACCATGCAGGCGAACAGCCTGAAGATCCGCGGCGCCGGCAACGGCCTGCAGATGGCGCTGGTCGGCAACGACTACGACGTGCTGACCGCGACGGCCCTCAAGCTCGTGTCGCATATGGAAAGAGAAGGCGGCCGGTTCTTCGATACACCGCGGCTCACCAACGAGCCGACCCAGGCGCAGCTTTCGGTGGCCATCGACCGCGAGCGGGCTTCCGATCTCGGCATCGACATCACCGGCCTGTCGACCGCGATGCAGTCGCTGCTCGAGGGCCGCTCGATCGTCGACGTGTTCGTCAACGGCGACGCGCTGCCGGTCAAGCTCACCTCGACCACGAGGCCGATCGACGATCCGACCGACCTCGAAAACATCTTCCTGAAGACCGGCGACGGCAAGATCGTGCCGATGTCGACGATCGCGACCCTCAAGGAAGGCGCTGTCGCGCCGCAGCTCAACCGCGAACAGCAGCTCGCCTCGGTCGCCATCTCGTCGAACCTGCGCGATGGCGTGGCGCTCGGCGATGCGGTCAAGCAGGTGACGGCGATCGCCCAGCCGCTGCTGCCGCCCGGCGTCCGGCTGGTGCCGATGGCGGAAGCCAAGACGCTCGGCGAAAACTCCAACGCCATGCTGATGACCTTCGGTTTTGCGATCGCGATCATCTTCCTGGTGCTGGCCGCGCAGTTCGAAAGCGTATTGTCGTCGATCATCATCATGTCGACCGTGCCGCTCGGGCTTGCCTGCGCGGCGATCGCGCTGGTGCTGACCGGATCGAGCCTCAACGTCTACAGCCAGATCGGCCTCGTGCTTTTGGTCGGCGTCATGGCGAAAAACGGCATCCTGATCGTCGAGTTCGCCAACCAGCTGCGCGACCGCGGCTCCAGCGTGCGCGAGGCGATCGAAACCGCCTGCGCGATCCGCCTGCGTCCGGTGATGATGACGATGATCGCCACCGTCATCGGCGGCGTGCCGCTGCTGCTCGCCCAGGGCGCCGGCGCGGAAGCGCGCATCGCGCTCGGCTGGGTCATCGTCGGCGGCCTCGGCTTCGCGGTTCTGGTGACGCTGTTCATCACCCCCGTCGCCTATCTCCTGATCGCCGGCTTCGCCAAGCCGCATGTGCACGAGGAAGCCCGGTTCCATCAGGAACTGGCGCATGCCACGCGCCGCAGGCAAGAAAAGCAGGACAACGACGAAGAGGATGGCAAGGAACAGCTGCTCGCCGCCGAGTGAGCCTGTCCGGAAGCGCCGGCGCAGGCCGTCGCTCCCCGCTGCACCGGCGCCAATCCCTTCGGAAAACGCGAAGGGCCTGCCGGGCTTACCGGCCGAGCAGTGCGTTCAACTGGCCGGCAAGCTCGCCGCCGTCCGTCCGGTCGTCGGCCATCTTCCGAAACAACCCGGCCATTCCTTTGAAGATCAGCGAGGCCGGATCGTCTTCGCCGAGGAACGCGGCGATCTCCTCCATCTCCGCCACCCAGCGATAGGCCTTCGCATACATGTCGGGAATGGCGCCCGAGAGCTTTCGGTCGAGGTCGGGTATGCTTTCGGCCATCTCCCGCTTGAGGCTTTCGTCCGCACCCGACCTGATGGCCGCCAGCAGCATGGCGGTGCCGAGGCCGGTCATGCCCTTGTTGATGCCGGCATAACACATCTTCAGCGCCGAGGCCGCTCCGACCGCACCTTCGATCCGGCGGACCTCGAGCCCGTGCGCCGCGAGGACGGCGCTTCTGCCCGCGCCGTCACCGCTGACATAGAGCTTCGGGCCTGCCTTTCCCGGCTGCGGCGGCAGGCCGATGATCGAGCCGTCCAGCACGTTCGCCTGGCCGGGCCTGAAAGCGGCGGCGACCTCGCTCATCGTGTCCGGCGAGATCGCGTTGCAATCGACGAATGTTACCGGGCTCGGGCGATCACCGATTGCCTCGGACAGGAGACCGGCGACACCGACCGCTTCGGCGGGCGGAACGATCGACAGAACGATCTCCGCGTCGATGATCTCCTGCAGGGGAGCGGGCTGCATTCCCGCGGCCCGCGCCCGCGCATGGGTCTCGGACGAGCGGCCTTCCAGGTAGGTCAGCACCTGGGCGCCACCTTCCGCCAGCTGCCGACCGATCCCGCTTCCCATCGCGCCCGCTCCAATGATTGCAATCGTCGGCATGGTCGATCCTCCTGAGAA
>Ga0102590_1001437_pt1 | contig 36159 bp, 30 predicted proteins | sample AraplaMF_Col_mMF_FD_76859 | JGI IMG/M metagenome (GOLD analysis project Ga0102590, IMG submission 76859) | Arabidopsis root microbial communities from the University of North Carolina, USA - plate scrape MF_Col_mMF | ecosystem: Host-associated > Plants > Roots > Endosphere | place: USA... | reverse complement strand
CTCCAGGAACGGGCGATACTCGAGGAAGAACTGCGCATTGGCATAAGTTCCGCCGGTCACCACGCAGCCCGCCGTGCAATCGGTGCGGTCATAAGTGGTGTTGAGGGGGATCATCGCGCCGTTGCGCCCGACCCAGTTCATGTCGACGCGCTCGAGCTGGTTGTCCTTCCAGCCGAACATGCCATCGACATAGGCGTGGAAGCTGTCGCCCTTGTATTCGAGGCTGGCGATCGCGTTGATGCGGTCCTTGGTGCCCTGCTCGAACATCGGGCGGCCGAGGCGCGGAATGATGCCGTTGTCGATCTGGGTGATCGAGGCGCCGGGGTTCTGCGCCAGGAGGAAGTCCTGGTTGATGATCGTGCCGGTGGTCAGCCCGTTGCCGGCATTGACCGGCACGCTGCCCGGAATGGTCCAGTTGCCGCCGCCGGTGTTATTGCGGTTGGCGGCCGGATTTTGCGCGGCCGAGAGATTGGCGTTGGTGTAGCCGACGGTTTCCCAGCCGGTGGTGTGGATCTGCTGGCGCGACAGCGCGACGCCGCCCAGGATGCCCCAGTTGCCGAAGGTCTGGCTGGCCAGGAAGGAGCCGCGGCCGCCGGTCTTGTCGGCGATCTGCTGCTTGGTGGCGGTGATGCTGGCGGCGATGGTGCGGCCTTCCTTGTCGAACGGACGCGCGCTGCGCAGGTTGACCACACCGGCCGCGCCGCCTTCGATCATGTCGGCGGTCGGGCTCTTGCTGACGGTCAGCTTGGTGAACAGGTCGGTCGGCAGCAGGTCCAGGTCGACCTCGCGGTTGGTGTTGGCGCCGTCGATCGGGCCGGACGATGCCACCGCGATCGGTGCGCCGTTCAGCAGGATCTTGGTGAAGCTGGAGCCCAGGCCGCGGATCTGGATGGTCGAGCCTTCGCCGGTGATGTCGCGCGCCACGCCCACGCCCGGAATGCGGCTCAGCGATTCGGCGATGTTCTTGTCCGGGAATTTACCGAAGTCTTCGGAGTTGATCGAGTCCTGGAAGCCGACGGCTTCCTTCTTGTCCTTGGCCGACGACAGCAGCGAGTTGCGGTAGCCGCTGACCTGCACCACCGTCATCGGCGCGGCGTCTGCCTGCGCGGATGCGGCTGGCGCGGTGTCCTGCGCGTATGATTGCGCAATCAAACCTGCCATGACGGTCAGGCCGAAAGCCATTTGGCGGCGAGCTTGGCCGCCCTTCTGTTGTTTCACTTGCATTTTTCCAGTCTCCTGCGACGCAATGTCGCGGTGTTGTTATAAGCTACGCAACAGAAAACATAAAATGGTTGCGCGATCATTTTAGTTTAAAAGCGTTGAAAAGTTATTGTCAACAAGATTTACACATAAAATGTTATGCGCAACCATTTTGCTATGGCCGCAGAGGGAGGCGATGTGGCGGGATTGGTACGCCGCGCGGAAACCCGCACATCAAACAGCCAGGGCCTGACCCCGCATGGGGTCAGGCCCTTCGCTTGCGCGGTGCTTAATACTTCGCCGGCGCGTTGGCGGCGGGTGTGGCGGACTTGATGAAATTGCGCAGATCGTCGTTGGCCGTGGCCAGATCCTCCGACCGCAGATACATCATATGCCCGCTGCGGTAGCCGGCAAAGCTCAGGCGGTCCTTCATCTTGCCGCTCGGGTCCAGCTGCCACATGGTGTACTTGGCGTCGAAATAGGTGCAGGCGCCGTCGTAGTAGCCGGACTGGATGAACACCTTCAGATACGGGTTGGCCGCCATCGCCAGGCGCAGGTTCTCGCCGGTCTTCTCGTTCTTGAAGTCCCACGGATGCACATCGCCAAACAGGTTGTACTTGATGTCGGTCTTGTAGCCGAGGTCATTGCGCAGGTACTGGTTGATGGCCGGCGTGAACGAGTGCAGCCACGAGGTCAGCTCCGCGTTGTAATCCACCTTGTCGCCGGAATCGGTCTTGTCGATGCCGAGGTAGCGCGAGTCCAGACGGCCCACGGTCTTGCCCTGCTTGCGCAACAGCTCCTTCCAGAACTGCTCCGGCTGCACCGCCAGATTGTTCTGCACCACATACTCCACCGGCAGGCCGGAATAGCGCGCCACTCTGGCGGCGATCCGCGCCTTCAGCTGCGCGTCGATGAAGCCGCCCCTGGCCAGCGCCGGCAGCAGCTCGTCGGTGGTGAAGGCCTCCACTTCCGGCAGCACGTCCTTCAGGTCCTTGGCTTGCAGATCGGCCGGCAGCACTTTCTGATACCACGCGGTGGCCGCGTAATACGGCAGCTTCAACGCGTCATCCACCGCGCCATCGCGCTTGATGCCCAGCTCCGTCGGCGACACCAGCACCACGCCGTTCAGATACATCCACTGCGCGTTTTGCAGCTCCAGCGCCAGTCCGGCAACGCGCGAGGTGCCGTAGCTTTCGCCGATCAGATACTTGGGCGAAGTCCAGCGCCCTTCGCGCGAAACGAAGGTACTCACCCACTCCGCCAGATACTGAATGTCCGCGTTCACGCCGAAGAAGCGCGCGCGGTCGGTCTTGCCGTCCAATATGCGCGAGAAGCCGGTGTTGACCGGATCGATATAAACGATATCCGCCACGTCGAGGATGGAGTGCGGGTTATCCTTCACGCCGTAAGGCTGGACAGGATAGCCTTCCGCATCGAGGTTCAACACCTTGGGGCCGGTGTAAGCGATGTGCATCCACACCGAAGCCGAACCGGGACCGCCGTTAAACGAGATCACCAACGGGCGCTTGCCCTTGTCGCCCACGTCGCTGCGCTGGTAGTAGGTGTAGAACAGCGAGGCCGTCACCTTGCCCTCCTTGTCCCACACCGGCTGCGTGCCGGCCGTGACCTTGTACGGCACCGCCTTGCCCTTGATGGTGACCTGGCCGGTTTTGCTCACCTGTGAATCCGCCTTGAGCAGGCGTTCACTGGCCTGCAATTCGGCGGCGCGTTCCTTGCTGAGTGCGGGCGCCTTGTCGGCGTCCTGTGCGTGGGCGGCTGTGCTTATGGCCAGCAGCACTGCGAGGGCAAGCTTGGATTTCATGGCATCTCTCAGGGTTGAAAGAGCCTATGTTAGTGAGGAAGCGTTATGGCGTCCAGTCCAGCACCTTCACCGGCGACGGCGGCACAAAAGCCTGTCCTTCGCCATCAACTTGTTGAACATTCTGGACAAATAAACTGAGGACGCCATCGCGCCGCCACAACTCGGTATCGTAGCTGGGCTCCCACGCGCCGACCGATGCCGCACTCAGATCCCGCACCCGCCACGGACCGTGCGCGATGTCCTGCGTGCGCGCCAGCGATACCTTGCTGCCGCGCTCCTCGTCGCGGAATACCAGCAGCGTGCCGGCCGCGCCCACCATGATCTGCGGACGCGCAATGGGAATCCGCTTGGTGCCCTGCCCGCCCAGCGAGAACGGCGTCTTGCGGAAGTCCAGCGCGCGCACCTGCCACGCCGATCCGGTGTGATAGATCACGTGGTACTGCGGCACCGTGGTCCCTGCATCGCGCCAGTAGCTGGCGATGTAGGGATGGCCGTCGCTGTCGGCCGCCATCGAGGTCTGGTTGATCAACTCGGAGTTCTGCGGAATGCGCAGCGCATATTCGGCGCTGGCCGCGTTGATCGGCAACGCGTACGGCGTGCCGTCCGAACGCTCCCACGTTACGCCGCCGTCGCGCGAGCGCGCATAGGCCATGTCATGGTTGCTGGCCACGTCCGGCGACTCGCGCCATACCCACGACACATGCAGCGTGCCACGGCCATCGAGGCAAGCCTGCCAGTAGGCGTTGCGCCTGCCCTCGCCGCTAATCAGATTGGTGTGCAGGCGCGTCCAGCACCGCGTGGCGACGTCGTAGCGGTTGATGATGAGATCCCCGCGTCCCGAACCGCCAAGGCGGTAGAAGAACAGCAGGTTCCCGTTCGGCAGGCGGTGGAATTCCGGATACGACACTTCGTTTTCATCGGCGCCGGTCATGGCCTGCTTTGGTCCCAGTTCCAGCGATCCCGGCGCCACGCTGCGCGCGTAGCGCAGCGGGTTGTTGTGATGGTCCCATGAGACATGCAGATAGCCCGCGCCATCGACCATGATGCTGATGCTGTTGTGCGCATCGGCCGCATTGCCTTGCCACGGCGTGCGCCGCGTGCTCCACTGCGTGCTGCCCAGCGTGCGCTTGCCCAGCACCAGATAGCGCTCGGCGTCGTAGTAGGCCACATACTGGGTATCGCCCTGGGTCACCAGCGAGTTTTTGCGGAACACCACCGCGTTGACGGAGTTGTTGGCCCAGCCGTCGCCAACCACCGACACAATCGGGGCCGCCGCCGCGTGCAGCGACGCGGCAGCGATGGCCGCGATGAGTAATCGTTTAATCATGCAAACCATGCTACGCAAACTGGCGCGCACCAGCCAATACATTTTGCGCCGCCAACCATATGCAAAAAGCATAGCGTAGATCAATACCATCATAGTTTCCCCAAGGCAAACTATGCGATAATTCCTGCCGTAATTCCGGCGTCTTAAAATATTGTCGCTATGACCACGCAACACGACCATACTCCCTACCTCGACCAACTGAACGACGACCCGCATGCCTTCTGGGAATCGCGGATCAGGGCCAGCCGCTGGATGATCGCCAAGACGCTCGCGCTGGGCGTGGCGGCGGCCGGGCTGGGCGTCCTCGGACAGGGCTGGCTGGAGCAAGGCGCGCCGCTGCTGCCCATCATCAGCCAGAACTACGGCATCTGGCAGACCGCGTATGTGCTGGCGCTGGTGGTGATCTTTTTGTTGTGGGCGGCCGCCATGCGGCAGAAAATCGGCTTGCTGCAGAACAGCAAGCGGGGGCTGGCCACGCAATACCGCATCGACGAACAGAACGCCCGCCGCGAAGAACGCGCACGCGCCACCCGCGAACGCCGCGAACAGCTGCGCGAGGAGCGCGCGGAGCACACCATCTACCACAAGGCCGGCGGCCGCAGTAACAAGTTCGATTACTGATTATTCGTAGCGCAGGCAGTCCACCGGCAGCAGGCGCGAGGCGCGGCGCGCCGGATAGAAGCCAAAGAACACCCCCACCAGACTGGAAAAACCGCACGCCACGATCACCGCGCGCAAGGTGATGATGACGTCGAACTTGCCGGTCGCCGTAATCCCCGCCGCCGCGCCGCTGGCCAGCATGATGCCGAAGATCCCGCCCACCAGGCAGATCACCACCGCCTCGGTCAGGAACTGCAACAGCACATCGCGCGGCTTGGCGCCGATGGCCATGCGGATGCCGATCTCGCGCGTGCGCTCAGTCACCGACACCAGCATGATGTTCATGATGCCAATGCCGCCCACTACCAGCGAAATCGCGCCGATCAGGCCTAACAGCAGCGCGATGCCGGCACTGATCTTCTGCGCCGTCTCGGCGAACGAGGCCAGGTTATCGATGCGGAAGTCGTCTGGCTGGTCGATCTTGATGTGGTGGCGGTCGCGCAGGGTTTCGTTGATGTCCTGGATCGCATCCTGCAGATTGCCGCCGGATTTACCCTGCGCCACCACGTAATGCACATTGCCGGGGAACTGCATCTTGACCAGATTGGCAGCAGCCGCCGTAATCGGCACGATGACGTATTCGCTCAAGTCGCCGCCATCGACCTGCTTGCCCTCGCCGTACAACACGCCCACCACCTGGAACGCCACGTTCTCGATGCGGATGAATTTACCCAGCGGGTCTTGTTTGTAGAAGAACTGGTCGGCGATCTTGCGGCCGATGACCACCATGCGCGCCGACGCCCGCACGTCGGCATCGCTGAAGGCGCTGCCCTTGTCCACCTTCCATCCGCGGATCTTGAACATGGCCGGCGTTACGCCATGCACTGTCTTGGAGGCGTTCTCGTTGCCCACCGCAAGATTGAAGCCGCCCTGCAGCACCGGCGCCGCGCCGGCCAGCGACGGCAGTTCGTTGAGCGCCGCCGCATCGCGGATGGTCAGCGCCGGTTGCGCGCCATTGCGCAGGCGCTGCTGCTGCGCGCGGTCGCCACCCGGGGAGATGAACAGCATATTGGTGCCCAGCTGCTCCAGCTCCTTGGCAATGAAACGCTTCATGCTGTCGCCCACCGCCAGCAGCAACACCACCGAGGTGATGCCGATGATGATGCCCAACATGGTCAGCAAGGTGCGCAGCCGGTTCGCCAGCATGGAGCGGAACGATTCAACAACAATCTGGATAAAGTTCATATTGTTTATGCTGTTATGGCGTTCATTTGCTGCAAGCCTTCGGCGGACGGGCCGTCGTACAGCACCCGGCCATCTTTCAGCCGCACCAGCCGCTTGCTGTAGGCGGCGATATCCGGTTCGTGCGTCACCAGCAGGATGGTGATGCCGCGCTCCTCGTTCAACTGTTGGAAGGAGCGCATGATTTCCTCGCTGGTGTGGGTATCGAGATTGCCGGTCGGTTCGTCGGCCAGGATCAGCGGCGGATCGCCCACCAGCGCGCGCGCAATCGCCACGCGCTGCTGCTGGCCGCCGGACAGCTGGTTGGGCGTGCGCTTGGCCATGTCTTTCAGGCCGACGCGTTCCAGTTCCAGCAAGGCTTTGGCATGCGCCTTGGCGCGCGATACGCCGGCATAGATCAACGGCAGCGCCACGTTCTCCGCCACGCTCATGCGCTTGATCAGGTTAAAGCTCTGGAACACGAAGCCGATGGTGCGGTTGCGGATGCTCGCCAGTTCGTTGCGCGACAGCGTCAGCGTGTCGACGCCGTTGAGAAAGTAGCTTCCGCCGGTGGCTTGGTCGAGGCAGCCGAATATGTTCATCAGCGTCGATTTGCCGGAACCGGATTGGCCCATCACCGCCAGGAAGTCGCCGCGCGGCACGGCCAGGTCCACGCCGAACAGCACCTGCGTTTCGACGCTGCCCGAGTAGTAGCTCTTGGTGACCTGCCGGATGTCGATCAGCAGCTCGTTCACATGCCACCTTCCTTCTCATTGCTAATGGCGCGGGTAATCACCTGATCGCCCTTCTTCAAATCCCCGCCGACGATTTCGGTGTAGCGGAAGTTGGACAGGCCGATTTTCACTTCCTGCGCCTTGGGCTGGTTATGCGCGTCCAGCGTGTAGATGCGGAACAGGCGCGCCAGGTCGGCCTTGCTGCGGAAACCGGCGTCGTCGTCCTGCGCGACGGCGGCTGCCGAAGCGGATGCCGAAGCCGAAGCCGAAGCGGAGGCGGATGCCGAAGCAGCGGCCGCCGCCAGTTTCTTCTGCTTCTCGATTTCCTCGTCGCTCAAGCGGAAGCGCAGCGCGGCGGTCGGCACGCGCAGCACGTTCTGCCGGTTCCCCACCAGCAGCCGCACCTGCGCCGTCATGCCGGGCTTGAGCAGCTCGTCCTGATTGTCCACATCCAGCACCACGTTATACGTCACCACGTTCTGCACCACGTTGGCGGCCAGGCGGAACTGGCGCATGCGTGCGCTGAATTCCTTGTCCGGATAGGCGTCCACCACAAAGCGCGCTTCCTGCCCTTCCTTGAGCGAGCCGACATCGGCCTCGGAAACGCTGGTATCGATCTGCATCTTGGTCAGGTCGCGCGCGATCTGGAACAACTGCGGCGTGGTGAAAGACGCCGCCACCGTCTGCCCCAGATCCACGGTACGCTTGATGATCACGCCGTCGATCGGCGCGCGGATCACCGAGTTGTTCAAGTCCGCCTGCGCCCGCGCCAGCTGCGCTTCCGCCAGCTGGATATTGGCCTGCGCCACCTCCACCTCGCGCCTGGACTGATCCAGCGCCAGCGGCGAGATGAAGCTCTGCGTCACCAGCGTCTGATTGCGCGAGTGGGTGGCCTGCGCCAGCCGCAGCGAGGCACGCGCCGACGCCAGCTGCGCCTCGGCCTGGCGGATCTGGGCGTTGAAGATGGTCGGGTCCAGCGTCAGCAGCACCTGGCCCTTGCTCACATGGTCGTTGAAGTCCGCCTTCAACTCGCTCACCGTGCCGGATACTTGCGAACCGATATTGATCAGCGCGACCGGATTGATGGTGCCTGTTGCCGTCACCGACTGCGTGATATTGCCGGTATCGACGGCCGCAGTGCGGAAACGTGGCGCCTCCACCACAGGGGTCCTGCTTTTGGAATAGAACGCACCGGCGCCGCCAACGATCACCAGCAAACCGACGGCAAGCGCGAGCTTCTTTTTGGTCAGGAAAGCCATTGTTTTCAGTGTTCCCATAGTGAGATCCGGCGACATGCGGATCAACCGGGCAAGTATCAGACAGATTTGCCTTTGAAGCAACATGTCCGTTGTCTACCTCTTCCGGGGCACTCCCATCTACCTGCCTGGTGGGATATGCAAAATTGCAATTCGGCTTTGCAGGAATCTCCATTCTCAAGCGGGAAAATCATCCCTAAGATGGCTACTCCAAACCACGGCGGACATCCCGGCGGCAACCACTGCCACACCGCCGCGGCCACGCTGGCCAACGCGCGTACCGACGCATTCTTTAAACAACACTTGTCTTCATCCCAGGAGAAAACCATGTCTGACCAAATCAATCCATCCCGCCGTTCCGCCATGGTTGGCAGCGCCGTTGCGGCAGCCGCCACCGCCCTGGCTGCCGTGAGCAGCGAAGCGGCTGCCGCACCAGCCGGCAAAGTGACCAAGACCGTCGCCACCATCACCACCCGCGACGGCGTCGAGATCTATTACAAGGACTGGGGGCCGCGCAACGGCCAGCCGGTGATCCTGAGCCACGGCTGGCCACTGAGCTCGGACAGCTGGGAGTCGGCCGCCTTTTTCCTGGCCAATAACGGCTTCCGCGTCATCACCCACGACCGCCGCGGCCACGGCCGTTCGAGCCAGCCATGGGACGGCAACGACATGGACCACTACGCCGACGATCTGGCGCAGCTGATCGAGGCGCTGGATTTGAAAAACATTATCCTGGCTGGCTTTTCGACCGGCGGCGGCGAAGTGGCGCGCTATGTGGGCCGTCACGGCACCAGGCGCATCGCCAAGCTGGGCTTGATCTCGGCAGTGCCGCCGCTGATGCTGAAGACCGATACCAATCCGGACGGCCTGCCGCTGGAAGTGTTCGACGGCATCCGCAAAGGCCAGGTCGCCGACCGCGGCCAGCTGTACCTCGACATCGCATCCGGCCCGTTCTACAACTACAACCGTCCGGGCGCCAAGCCTTCGCAAGGCATCATCCAGGCGTGGTATGCGCAGGGCATGCAGGGTGGCTTTAAAAACACCTACGACTCGATCAAGGCGTTCTCGGAAACCGACTTCCGCGACGACCTGAAAAAGTTCGACAAGCCGACCCTGATCATCCACGGCGACGACGACCAGATCGTGCCGATCAAAGCCGCCGGCATCGCCTCGGCCAAAATCGTGAAGGACGCAAAACTGATCGTCTATCCAGGCGCGCCGCATGGCCTCACCGACACGCATAAAGATAAATTCCACAACGACTTCCTGGCCTTCGCCAAGTCATAAACGGCGCAACAGTAAAAACCGCCTCCGGGCGGTTTTTTTCTGTGGTATGGTTTCCTACACCATGATGGAAATCTTCTCCCCGCCAGACAATCCCTCCCTGCTCCACTACGGCACCTACTCGCCGTGGCTGGTGATCCTTTCCATCCTGATTGCCATCTTCTCATCATGGATGGGACTACAACTGGCGGGGCAAGCGCGCCAGGCCGGCTCGCGCGGCCTGCGTACCATTGTGCTAGCCACCGGCAGCCTGGCGCTGGGCAGCGGCGTGTGGTCGATGCACTTCATCGGCATGCTGGCGTTTAACCTGTGTACCACCATCGATTACGACCGTGGCATCACGCTGCTGTCCGGCATTCCCAGCGTGGCCGCCTCCTATGTCGCGCTCACCCTGATCGGCCGCCAGCGCCTGAGCAGCGCCTCGCTGATCGTCGGGGGCGTGCTGGTGGGCGCAGGCATCGGCGCCATGCACTATACCGGCATGGCCGCCATGCAAATAGCGCTCGACCTGCGCTACGATCCGTTCATGTTCGGCCTCTCCATCGCGGTGGCGGTGGTGCTGGCCACGCTGGCCCTGTGGATACGCTTCGGCCTGCGCCCCCTCAAGCTGCCACGCTGGGCACTGGGCGCGCTCAGCGCCACCGTGATGGGCTGCGCCATCGCCGGCATGCACTACACCGGCATGGCGGCGGCGCGCTTCGTCGGCGTGCTGGCGGCCGACGCCTCGCCGCAACAGAACTCCACCTTCCTGGCGCTGGCGATCACGCTGATCACCGTCGCCTTTACCGTGTTCGTGATGGCGGCCAACGGCCTGCTGCGCTACCGCGAGATGTACCGCCAGCTGGCCGAAAGCGAAGCCTGGATGCGCGCCCTGCTGACCACCACCGTCGACGGCGTGATCACGGTGGACCGCGCCGGCGTGATCCACGAATTCAACGCCTCGGCGGAACGCATCTTCGGCTGGAGCCGTGACGAAATCCTCGGCCGCAATGTCCGCCTGCTGATGGCCGATCCCGAGCGCTCGGAGCACGATGGCCTGTTGAACTACCTGCGCACCGGCGACGTTTCCGTCACCGGCAGCGGCAGCGAAGTGATGGCGATGCGCAAGGACGGCAGCCATGTGCCGATCCGGCGCGCGCTGGGCCACGCCACGCTGGCGCAGCGTCACCTGTTTGTGCTGTTCATTACCGACATCACCGAGCGGCGCGCCATCATGCAGGCGCTGCGCGACAGCGAACAGCAATTCCGTTCGCTGATCGGGAATATTCCCGGCATCTCCTTCCGCAGCAGCATGGCGTTCGACGCGCCGCCGCTGTTCATCAGCGATAACATCGAGCGCCTGGCCGGCTATCCCGCCAGCGATTTCGTCGGCGAAGGCCGCACCCGCACGCTCGGCTCCCTGATCTGCGAGGAGGACCGCGCGCGGGTGGCGGCCGAAATCTCGCGCAGCGTCGAGCGGCTCTCGCCCTACCAGGTCGAGTACTGCCTGCAGCACGCCAACGGCACGCGGCGCTTCATGTGGGAACACGGCGCCGTGACCCAGGATGAAACCCATCCCGCGATCCGCTGGATCGACGGCGTGATCCTCGACATCAGCGAACGGCGCGAGATGGAACAGCAGCTGCGCGCCGCCAAGGAAACGGCGGAACACGCGGCGGCGGCGCGCGCCAGCTTCGTGGCCAACATGAGCCACGAGATCCGCACGCCGATGAACGCCATCCTCGGCTTCACCGACGTGCTGCTCGATACCGAATTGAGCGCCGAGCAGCGCCGCCATCTCGATACGGTGCGCAAGGAAGGCCGCTCGCTGCTGCGCCTGCTGAACGAAATCCTCGATACCGCCAAGCTGGATAAGGGCGCGGTGGAACTGGAGCCGGAGGATTACACCCTGCTCGGCCTGATCGACGAACTGGCCTCCACCTTCGGCAGCAACGCCCGCAGCAAAGGGCTGGCGATCGACATCGTCTACGACGACGCGCTGCCTGCCTGGCTGCACGGCGACGAGCTGCGCATGCGCCAGATCCTCGGCAACCTGCTGGACAACGCCATCAAGTTCACCGCGGCCGGCAAGGTGTGCCTGCACGCCAGCGAAGAACAGGGCCAGTTGCACATCGCCGTGCAGGACACCGGCATCGGCATCGCGCCGGAGCGCATCCACGCCATCTTCGATCCCTTCACCCAGGCCGACGCCTCGATGACGCGCCGCTTCGGCGGCACCGGCCTGGGCACCACCATCAGCCGCCAGCTGGTGGGGCTCATGGGCGGCAAGATCTGGGTCGAGAGCACGCTGGGCGAAGGCACCACCTTCCATGTGCTGCTGCCGCTGGAGCCGGCCCGCAACGGCCAGGCGCAGAGCAGCGAGCGTAGCGACTATCCGCTGCCGCCGCTGCACATCCTGGCGGCGGACGACGTGCCGCAAAACCTGGAGCTGCTGTCGCTGCTGCTGGTCAAGCGCGGCCACACGCTGGAGACGGCGCAGGATGGCGCGCAGGCGGTGCAGATGAGCGCTGAACGCCGCTACGATGTGGTGCTGATGGACATGCAGATGCCGCTCATGGACGGACTGGCCGCCACCCGCGCCATCCGCGCGCGCGAGCGGCAAAGCGGCGCGGCGCGCCTGCCCATCGTGGCGATGACGGCCAGCGTGCTGGCGGCACACCGCGAGGCCAGCGTGGCGGCGGGCATGGACGGTTTTGCCTCCAAGCCGGTGGACTGGCACATGCTGTCGCACGAGATTGCGAAGGTGCTCAAACTGGCGCCGCTGCCATCGGCGCCACCGCCGGCCGAGGCGCCGCGCTATCGCGTGCTGAATCAGAAGGCGGGCCTGCAGCGCTGGGGCGAGAGCGAGGCGGCCTACCATCAGGCGCTGAGCCGGTTTATGGCCGATTACGGCGCGGCGGCGGCCACACTGGCCAAGCTGCTGGATAACGCCAGCGAGGTGCGCCTGGCGGAAGCGCAGGCATGGTGCCACAAGGTGCGCGGCGTGGCAGCCAACGTCGGCCTGGAGCAGTTGGCGGCCACGCTGGCGCAGCTGGAAAAACTGTGCGGCTCACCGCAGCGCAATGGCGGCACGGCGCCAGGCAGCGATACCCAGGCCGGCGAGGGCCAGACGGCGCGCGCCGCTGGCGATGCGCTGGGCGGCATCCCGGTCTCGCTGCAGGCGGAGCTCGCGCAGGCGCAGCGCACGCTGGCGTCGCAGCTGGATGCGGCCATGAGCGCCATCCACGCCCTCGCACCGCCGCGCGGCGCCGATGTGCGGCGGGAAGCGCCGCCGGCGGCCGCCTTCGATCCGGCAGTCGCGCGCCAGAAATCCACAGCTCTGCTACCATCGCTGCAACGCGGCGCCCTGAACGACGCCGACCTGACCGCGCTGGCGGCCGCCCTCACCGGCGCCCCGCCGGCACTGGCGCAGCAGCTGGGCGCCGTGCAGGACGCGCTGAACGATTTTGACTTCCCACAGGCGCACGCCGCGCTGCAAGCGTTGCTGGCTAGCCTGACCACGGAGTACCCATGAGCATTACCCATCAGGCCAGGCAGCCGCAGATTCTCGTCGTCGACGACGAAGCCAGCAACCTGCAACTGCTGCGCCACATCCTGCAAGACCAATACCGCCTGCTGTTCGCCAAGGACGGCCCGCGCGCGCTGGAGCTGGCGCGCAGCGAAGCGCCGCAACTGATCCTGCTGGACGTGATGATGCCGGGCATGACCGGCTACGAAACCTGCAAGCTGCTGAAGGCCGATCCGGCCACCGCGGCCATCCCGGTCATCTTCGTCACCGCCCTGAACGACACCGCCGACGAAGTGGTGGGCTTTGACGCCGGCGCGGTGGATTACATCACCAAGCCTGTCAGTCCGCCCACCGTGCGCGCCCGCGTGCGCACCCACCTGTCGCTGGTGGGCGTGGATGAATTGAAGAAGACCCGCCTGGAAATCGTCCAGCGCCTCGGCCTGGCGGCCGAGTACAAGGACAACGAAACCGGCCTGCACGTGATCCGCATGAGCCACTACGCGCGCATCCTCGGGCTGGCGATCGGCATGACGGAGGCCGAGGCGGAAGATTTGCTGCACGCGGCGCCCATGCACGATGTCGGCAAGATCGGCATCCCGGACAGCATCCTGCGCAAGCCGGCCGCGCTGGACGCGGACGAATGGAAGGTCATGCAGTCGCACGCCGCCATCGGCGGTGAGATCATCGGCAAGCACGCGGGCGGCATGCTGGCCATGGCCTACGACGTCGCCGTCTCCCACCACGAAAAGTGGGACGGCAGCGGCTACCCGAACGGCTTGAAGGGCGAGGATATTCCGCTGGTCGGCCGCATCGTGGCGATCGCCGACGTGTTTGACGCGCTGACCTCGGCCCGTCCCTACAAGGAGGAGTGGCCGGTGGAAAAGGCGGTCGCGCACATGGAAGCGCAGCGCGACAAGCACTTCGAGGGCCGGCTGGTCGACATCTTCTTCCAACAGATGCCGGCGCTGCTGGAGATCAAGCAGCGCTGGGCGGAGCGTTAGTTCTCAGCCCGGCGGCGCCAGCGGCAACACGATGCGCGCCACCAGCCCTGGCGCGCCGTCTTCCAGCACCAGCTTGCCGCCGTGCGAGGTGGCGGTGGCGCTGACGATGGACAGCCCCAGTCCGTTGCCCGGCATGTGGCGGCTTTTGTCGAGACGGTAGAAGCGCTGCGTGACCTTGTCGCGCTCCGCGTCCGGAATGCCGGGGCCATTGTCGTGTACCGAGATGGCGGCGGCGGCGCGATACCGGCCGGCGCGCACGCGGATGGCGGCGCCGGAACCGGCGTACTTGATGGCGTTGTCCAGCAGGCTGGCGACGGCGCTGGCCAGCAGGTTGCGGTCGCCGTCGACATACAGCGCGTCCGGCGCGTCCACCGTCAGCTCGATGTTGGCGTCTTCGGCGATGGCTTCGTACATCTCGCCGATGTCGGCCACCACCCGGCCAAGATCCAGCCGCTCGAACAGGCGGCCGCGCATGCCCGATTCGGCTTCGGCGATTTGCAGCAGGCGCTCGAACAGGCGTATCAGGTCGTCGATATCGTCGATGGCGTCGTGCGCGGCGCCGGACAGGCGCGGCACCGTCATCTCGTGGCGCAGCGCGTCGTCCAGCCGGCCGCGGATGCGGCTGAGCGGCGTGCGCAAGTCGTGGGCGATGGCGTTGGAGACGTGGCGTATGCCGTCCATCAGCAGCTCGATGCGGTCCAGCATGCGGTTAATGTCGCGGTTGAGCAGCGCGAATTCATCGTTGCCGGTGACCGGAATGCGCGGACTCAGATCGCCCGCCTCGATCTGCGCGGCGGTGCGGCGGATCTCGCCAAGGCGCGCCGCGATGGTGCGGCGGAACAGCAAGGCGCCGGCCACGGTCAGCATCAGCGAGACCAAGGCGCCGGCCGCCAGCGCGCGCCAGATCACTTCGCGCACCGCTTCTTCCTCGCTCAAATCGCGCCCGACGATCAGCGTGCCGCCATGGGCCAGCGGCCGCAGGTAAAGGCGCGCCGGCGCCTTGCGGCCGTTGCGCAGGACTTCCGCAGTCACCATGTCCGGACCTTCGGCCACGCTGGGCCAGGAATCGAGATTGCCGGCCAGCGGCGCGCCGCCGCTGTCGAGGATGGCGAAGATTTCGCGGTCGCTGTCGACGCCGTCGTTCAGCAGGCGCTGCACCTCTGCCTTGAGCGAAGCGCGGCCGCGTTGCGCCGCCTTGTTCAACAGGCGTTCGGTCTGCGCCTCGATCTTGCCGTCGATGTTCTGGTCGATCACGCCGATGGTGCCGCTGTAGAACACCAGCGACACCGCCACGATGGAGGCGATGCCCAGCAGGCCGTAGCCCAGCACCAGCTTGGCGGCGATCGAGGTGCGCAGCGCGAACAAACTATTGCTCCGGCTCGTCGGGCGGCGTCACGCCCATGCGGTAGCCGACGCCGCGCAGGGTGTGGATCAGCTGTACCGGGAAGTCCTTGTCCACCTTGGCGCGCAGGCGCGAGATCTGCACGTCGATCACATTGGTCTGCGGGTCGAAGTGGTAGTCCCATACCGATTCCAGCAGCATGGTGCGGGTCACCACCTGGTTCTCGTTGCGCATCAGGTATTCGAGCAAGCGGTATTCGCGCGGTTGCAGCGTGATCACCCGGTTGCCGCGCGTGACGCGCAGGGTGCGCAAGTCCAGCCGCAAATCGGCCACTTGCAGCTGCGTGCTGTCGGCGCCGGGCGCCGCGCGGCGCAGCAGCGCTTCCACCCGCGCCAGCAATTCCGAAAACGCGAACGGCTTGGACAGGTAGTCGTCGGCGCCGCCGCGCAAGCCGCTGACGCGGGCATCGATGGTGGTCATGGCGCTGACGATGATGACCGGCGTCTGCTTGCCCAGCGCGCGCAGATTGTCGACGATGGACAGGCCGTCAACCCGGCCCGGCAGCATGCGGTCGAGGATGATGATGTCCCAGTCCTCGCCGCTGGCGTAATCGAGTCCCTGGGGGCCGGTGACGGCCGCGGTGACGTTGTAGCCGGCCTCGCGCAGCCCCTTGCAGATGTAGTTGGAGGTTTCGGCTTCGTCTTCAATCACCAGGCAGCGCACGCGATTCTCCGGGGTTCAGTGGTAAGGCGCTATTTTAGCGTGCCTGGGCCGCCAGCTCTTGGTAGAGCGCATGGTAGTTCTGTGCCATCTTCTCGGCCGTGAACAGCTCCCAATAACGCGCCTCGGCGCGGCGGCCCATCCCGGCCGCCAGCTGCGGGTTTTCCCACAGCGTGCGCATGGCGGCGCCCAGCGCCGCCGGATCGTCCGGCGGCACCACCAGGCCGGTGTCGTTATCGACGTTGATGTAGGTGGTGCCGGTGCCGATCTCGCTGGAGATCATCGGCTTGCCGTACATGGCACCTTCCAGCAGCGAGATGCCGAAGGCTTCCGAGCGCAGGTGCGACGGGAACACCATGGCGTAGCTCAGTTCCAGCAGCGCCGCCTTGTCCGCCTCTTCCACCGCGCCGATGAACTGCACGTGGGTCAGGCCGAGGCGCCGGGCGTGCTCCTTCAGTTCCTGCTCGATCGGGCCGGCGCCGACGATCACCACCGGGTAATCCACATTGGCCATCGCATCCAGCAGGATGTGCAGGCCCTTGTAGTAGCGCAGCACGCCGACGAACAGGAAGAAGCGTTCGCCGCACTGGGCGCGCCACCTGGCCTTCAATTCCTCGGACGCCACCGGATAGATCGACTTGTCCAGACCGTAGGTGATGGTGCGGGTCTTGTGCGCGAAGCGCTTGAGCACCGGCGACGAAGCCAGATAATTGGGCGAGGTCGCCACCACCGTGTCGACGCTGCGCAGGAAGCGGCGCTTGAGCGGGCTATACACGCGCAGCAGGTTCTTCTGGCGCACGATGTCCGAATGGTAGGTCACCACGCTGGGCTTGTTGATGCGCGCCATGAAGTGGGCCAGGTCCATGAACGGCCACGGGAAGTGGTAGTGGATCACGTCCGCATGGCGCGCCAGGCGCGCCAGCTTGCGGATGGCCGAAAACGAGAAGCCGGTCGAGGCGACCTCGAAGTCGAGCGGCACGCGGTGCACGGTATGGCCTTCGAATTCGATCTCGGACGGACCGCCGCGGCTCAGCGTCAGCACTTCGTTGGTCACGCCCAGCCGCCCGGTGCCGACGCACAGCTGGCGTATCACCTGCTCGATGCCGCCCCAGGTGTCGGGATAATAGGTCTTGTAAAAATGGAGGACGCGCATAGCTTATGACAAAACTCGGTGATAGACGGCGACGGTACGGCGCGCCGCTTCGTCCCAGGTCAGCTCCAGCGCGCGGCGGCGGCCGGCGGCGATGCAGCGCGCACGCACGGCGTCGTCGCGCGCCAGCGTGGTCATGGCGGCGGCGATATCGGCCACCGACAGCGGATCGAATTCGACGGCGGCGCCGTTGGCCACTTCCGGCAGCGAGGTGGTGTTGGAACAGGCCACCGGCACGCCGCTGGCGAAGGCTTCCACCAGCGGCAGGCCAAAGCCTTCGTGCAGCGAGGGGAAGATGAAGGCGCCGGCGCCGGCGTACAAATGGCGCAGGTGGCGCTCGTCGGTCAGCCGGTCCAGCCACAGCACGTTCTCGCCGCGCTGCTGCGCGGCCCTGATGCGGCTGACCAGTTCTTCGCTGCGCCAGCCCGGCTGGCCGACGATCACCAGCTGGCGCGCGGAGCGCAGCACCGGCGGCAAGGCCAGGTAGGCTTCCAGCAGACGCTCGACGTTTTTGCGCGGCTGCAGCGTGCCGACGAACAGGAAGCAGCCTTCGCGCACGCCGTGCAGGCCCAGGGTGACGTCGCGCTCCTCGGCGGACGGCTGGTCGAACCAGTGCGCGGCCACGCCGTGGTGCACCACGCTGATCTTGTTTTCGTCGACGCCGAAGTGCTCGACCAGTTCGCGGATCGAATAATGCGAGCCGGTGATCACATGCTGCGCCTTGCGCGCGGCCTTGACCTGCAGCCAGTTCTTCAATGCGCGCATTTTAGGACTGGCCCATTCGGGATGTGAAATCGGCAGCGCGTCGTGCAGCGTGGCCACCACCGGGCAGTCCATGCGCACGATGCGGTAGTCGGTGGCATGGAAAATATCCAGCGGCGCGGCGCCCTTGCCCAGCGCCGTGTGGGTGCTCAGGTGCACCGACGCCGGCAGGATCAGGTCACCCAGCGTCGCCAGCGGGAAGGACAGCGGCAGCGCGCGGCCCAGTTGCAGCTTGCTGGCGTCGCCATGCGGGGCGAAAGATAGCGGCAGCACGTCGGCGCCGGCGTGCGGCAGGTGCTCCAGCAAGGCGCGGCTGTACACGCCCAGGCCATCGAGGCGGCCGCCGGTCAGCAGCGGCTCGGCGGTCGTCACGGAAAGGCCGACGCGCAGGTCCGGCTTCATGTTCACGCCGAATACATCCAGCGCAGCGTGTCGGCCAGCGGCACGGTGTCCAGCGGACCGGTGGCGGCCGCCAGGCGGCGGTTGTCGCCCACCAGCCGCACCACTTCGTTGGCGCGCACGAAAGCCGGATTCACGTGCACATTGATCCGGTAGCCGGCGATATCGGCCATCATGTCCAGCGCTTCGCCCAGCGAGTACGCGTGGCCGGAGCAGATGTTGAAGACGCCGCCGATGGCCGCCGGCGCGGCCAGCAGCTTGCGGTAGCTTTGCGCGACCATGCGCACGTCGGAAAAATCGCGCCACACGTGCAGGTTGCCCAGCTCGATGTCGGCGGCCTTGCGGCGGAAATGGGCGACGATTTTCGGCAGCAGGAAGTTCTCGTGCTGGCCGACGCCGGTGTAGTTGAAGGGACGCACCACGATCAGCGGCAGCTTGTCCTGCCACAGGCGCGCCATGTATTCCATGGACAGCTTGCTGACGGCGTAATCGTTGGCCGGCGCCGCCGCTACGTCTTCGTGGATCACGCCGACGTCGGTATTGCCGTAGATATTGGCGCTGGACGCCAGCAGCACGGCCGACGGCTGGTGCGCCGCGCCGGCCAGCGCTTCCAGCAGGTTGCGCGTGCCGACCACGTTGACGCGGTAGATCTGTTCGACGTCGCCGTGGGCGACGAAAGCGATGGCGGCCAGGTGGGCCACCACGTCCGGCCGCACTTGCCGCACCACGGCGGCCAGGCCGGCGCGGTCGTTCAGGTCGACCGCGAATTCGTTCGCACCCGGCGCATGGCCGGGCGTGATGGTGCCGAAGACTTCATAGCCGGCGGCGCGCAATTCCTGCGCCACGTAATGGCCGGTGAAGCCGGACAAACCGGTAATCAGGGCACGCTTGCCCGAGCCTTCGGCGGCCATAGGTTTACCTCGGACTTAGAAAGAGAAGCCAGCTTGATTGCGGCGCAAGTCAGCTTCGACCATCATCTGGCACAGTTGTTCCAGCGTGGTCGATGGCTTCCAGCCCAGCTCTTTGGTGGCCTTGGCCGGGTCGCCGATCAGCAGTTCCACTTCCGCAGGGCGGTAGAACTTCGGATTGACGCGCACCAGCACCTTGCCGGTTTTCTTGCAGGTACCGATTTCGTTTTCGTCCTTGCCGCTCCACTCGATGGCGACGTCGATCGCCTTGAAGGCCATGCTGACGAAGTCGCGCACGGTCTCGGTGCGGTTGGTGGCCAGCACATAGGTGTCCGGCTGGTCGGCCTGCAGGATGCGCCACATGCCTTCCACATATTCCTTGGCAAAGCCCCAGTCGCGCTTGGCGTCCATATTGCCCAGCTCCAGCACGTCCAGCTTGCCGAGGTGGATCTTGGCCACCGAGTCGGTGATCTTGCGGGTGACGAACTCGCGGCCGCGCAGCGGCGACTCGTGGTTGAACAGGATGCCGGACGAGCCGAAGATGCCGTAGGACTCGCGGTAGTTCACGGTCATCCAGTGGGCATACAGCTTGGCCACGCCATACGGGCTGCGCGGGTAGAACGGCGTATCTTCCTTTTGCGGCACGGCTTGCACCTTGCCGAACATTTCCGAAGTCGAGGCCTGGTAGAAGCGGATTTTCGGGTTGACGATGCGGATCGCTTCCAGCAGGTTGACCGGGCCGACGCCGGTAATTTCGGCGGTGGTGACCGGCTGCTCGAACGATACGCCGACAAAGCTCTGCGCCGCCAGGTTGTACACCTCGTCCGGCTGGACGGTTTGCATCAGGCGGATGCTGGAACTGAGGTCGGTCAGGTCGTATTCGACCAGATTCAGGTTCGGGTGGGACTGGATGCCCAGTTCCTCGATACGCCAGAAGTTGACCGAGCTGGTACGGCGGTAGGTGCCGGTGACTTCATAGCCCTTTTCCAGCAGCAGTTCCGCCAGATAGGCGCCATCCTGGCCGGTGATGCCGGTAATCAGCGCTTTTTTTATTTTCTGCATGGTGCAATCCAAATCGTGGGTAATCTTAGTAGCCCGACATTGTAACAGACCGGCACATAGGCATTTCTAACGAAAATCCTCGTTTTACATCACTTACATCTTGTTACAGGGGAAATAAAAAAGCCGGTTGCCACCCGCTGGCGGCAACCGGCCCTTATGAAAACAGCTTAAGCCTTGCTGCGCTGGGCGACCGCGTCGACCACGCACAGGGCGGTCATGTTGACGATGCGGCGCACGGTGGCCGACGGCGTCAGGATGTGCACCGGCTTGGCGCAACCGAGCAGGATAGGACCGACCGCGATGCCGTTGCCGGCCGCCGTTTTCACCAGGTTGTAGGCGATGTTGGCCGATTCGATGTTCGGCATCACCAGCAGGTTGGCGTCGCCGGTCAGGGTCGAGCCTGGCATGATCTGGTTGCGCAGTTTCGAATCCAGCGCGGTGTCGCCGTGCATTTCGCCATCCACTTCCAGCGACGGATCGCGCCGCTTGACCAGTTCCAGCGCCGCGCGCATTTTCTGCGCCGAGGCGTTGTTGGACGAGCCGAAGTTGGAGTGCGACAGCAGCGCGGCGCGCGGCGACAGGCCGAAGCGGCGCATCTCGTCGGCGGCCATGCAGGTGATGGCGGCCAGCTCGTTGGCGTCCGGATTCTCGTTGACGTGGGTGTCCACCATCACCAGCTGGCGCTGCGGCAGCACCAGCACGTTCATGGCGGCGTACACGCAGGCGCCCTCGCGGCGGCCCAGCACCTGGTCAATGTAATGCAGATGCAGCTCGGTGGTGCCGAAGGTGCCGCAGATCATGCCGTCGGCGTCGCCCTTCTTGATCATCATGGCGCCGATCAGGGTGTGGCGGCGGCGCATTTCCAGCTTGGCGTACTCCTGCGTCACGCCTTTGCGGGCGGTCAGCTCGTAGTAATCCTGCCAGTAGTCGCGGTAGCGCTCGTCGTGGTCCGGGTTGATGACGTCGAAGTCCGCGCCCTGCTTGAGGCGCAGGCCGAATTTGGTGATGCGCGACTCCAGCACGGCCGGACGGCCCACCAGGATAGGACGCGCCAGCTTTTCATCGCATACCACCTGCACGGCGCGCAGCACGCGCTCTTCCTCGCCTTCGGCGTAGACGATGCGCTTGACGTCCAGCGGCGCTTTCTTGGCTACCGCGAACAGCGGCTTCATGAAGGTGCCCGAACGGTAGACGAATTGCTGCAAGCTTTCCTCGTAGGCTTGCAGGTCCTTGATCGGACGGGTGGCCACGCCGGAATCCTCGGCCGCCTTGGCCACGGCCGGGGCGATCTTGGTCAGCAGGCGTGGATCGAACGGCATCGGGATCAGGTATTCCGGGCCGAACGACAGGTTGGTGAAGCCGTAGGTGGTGGCGACGATGTCCGACTGCTCGGCGTGCGCCAGCTCGGCAATCGCGTGCACCACGGCGATTTCCATTTCACGGGTGATGGTGGTGGCGCCGCAGTCCAGCGCGCCGCGGAAGATGTACGGGAAGCACAGCACGTTGTTGACCTGGTTCGGGTAGTCCGAACGGCCGGTGCAGATCACGGCGTCGCCGCGCACGGCTTTCACGTCTTCCGGCAGGATTTCCGGATTCGGGTTGGCCAGCGCCAGGATCAGCGGATTCGGCGCCATGGCCTTGACCATGTCTTGCTTGAGCACGCCGCCGGCCGAGACGCCAAGGAAGATGTCGGCGTCCGGGATCACTTCGGCCAGGGTGCGGGCCGAGGTGTCGCGGGCGAAGCGTTCCTTGTCCGGGTCCATCAGCTCGGTGCGGCCCTTGTAGACCACGCCGGCCAGGTCGGTCACGTAGATGTTTTCCAGCGGGAAGCCGAGGTCGACGATCAGGTCCAGGCAGGCCAGCGCGGCGGCGCCGGCGCCGGAGACCACCAGCTTACATTTCTTGATGTCTTTGCCGACCAGCGAAATGCCGTTCAGGATGGCGGCGCCGACGATGATGGCGGTGCCGTGCTGGTCGTCGTGGAACACCGGAATCTTCATGCGCTCGCGCAGTTTGCGCTCGATGGTGAAGCATTCCGGCGCCTTGATGTCTTCCAGGTTGATGCCGCCGAAAGTCGGTTCCAGCGCGGCAATCACTTCCACCAGCTTGTCCGGATCCGATTCATTGATTTCGATGTCGAACACATCGATGCCGGCGAACTTCTTGAACAGCACGCCCTTGCCTTCCATCACCGGCTTGGCGGCCAGCGGGCCGATGTTGCCCAGGCCCAGCACGGCGGTGCCGTTGGTGATCACCGCCACCAAGTTGCCACGCGCCGTGTATTTATAGGCATTGGCCGGGTCGATGACGATTTCTTCGCAGGGCGCGGCCACGCCCGGTGAGTAGGCCAAGGCCAGATCGCGCTGGTTGGTCAGTTGCTTGGTTGGCGTAACGCTGATTTTGCCTGGTGTCGGGAACTCGTGGTATTCCAGCGCCGAAGCGCGCAGTTGTTGACGAATTGCTTCTTTTTTCTCTGGTGACGAGTCCATGCTTTACAGCCTTCCCATATTTGTGCGATCGAAGGCCTATGATTTTATCAGACCAATTCTTTCAATTAAGTAGGTATTTTCACCAAGTGGCAACGAGGTTTGCGGCATTTTTCCTGAACATCGCGGGGGTTAGCCGAATTTTTGCCACAATAAACCATGGATAAGCTCAACATAATCAATTTTCCGAAATTATCATGTTTGGCTATCGGTTGATGAAATTTGATTGAAATTATCAATATTTCATCATGCGAAGCGTACTACTGCGTAATTCAGCTAAGCTGAAGCTGTCCATCGTTCAGCTGGAGATGCCATGTCCGCCCTGATTGTGTCCAAACGCCTACCGGAACCGGCCGGTGCCTCGCCGCAGGGCGCCGCCTGGCAACAATTGCTGCGCTGGCAGGAAAACCGGCAGCAACTGGCCTTCGTCTACAGCCGCTCGCTGGGCGGGCTGATCCATACAGGCCAGGGCAAGCTGGACCAGTTGACGCTGGAGGCCGCCACCATCGAAGCCGGCGCCAGCAAGCTGTACATCGTGCTGGCCGGCGCCACTTACGAGGCTGGGCCGCAACTGTTCTTCACGCCCAATATGCTGAGCCGCTTCCACGTCAACGGCGTGGCGGTGCGGCTGGCCAACCATGACTGGCTGTTCCTGTCGGACGAATCGCTGCCGGCGATCGGCATGGAAAACCTGCAAAAGCGGATCGAATAGGGGCGGTACAATACCGCCATGCTCTCCGAATTCGATCTCATCAAGGAATACTTCCAGCGTCCCCACCACGCCACCCCCACCCCGGTGACGCTGGGCATCGGCGACGATTGCGCCCTGATCGCGCCCACGCCCGGCATGCAGACCGCCATTTCGTCCGACATGCTGGTCGAGGGCCGCCACTTCTTTGCCGGCGCCGACCCGCTCAAGCTGGGCCACAAGTCGCTGGCGGTCAACCTGTCCGACCTGGCGGCCATGGGCGCGCGCCCGGTCGGCTTCACGCTGGCGCTGGCCCTGCCCTCTGCCGACCGCGCCTGGCTGCAGGGCTTTTCGCAAGGCTTGTTCGCGCTGGCCGATGCGTTCAACATCGAGCTGATCGGTGGCGACACCACCAGGGGGCCGCTCAACATTTGCATCACGGTGTTTGGCGAAGTGGCGCCGTGCCGCGCCCTGCGCCGCGGCACGGCGCGGCCGGGCGACGATATCTGGATTTCCGGCACGCTGGGCGACGCCCGCCTGGCGCTGGCCGCGTACCGCAATGAGCTGGCGCTGGAGCGGGCGGCGCTGGACATCGCCGCCGCGCGCCTGCACACGCCGGTACCGCGCGTGGAGCTGGGCATGCTGCTGGCCGGGCAAGGCATCGCCCATGCGGCCATCGATATTTCGGATGGGCTGATTGGCGACCTCGGCCACATTCTGCAGCGGTCGCAAATGGGCGCCACGCTGGACGTGGATGCGCTGCCGGCCGGCGACATCCTGGCCACGCGCGACACCGCGCTGCGGCGCGCCTACAGCGCCGCCGGCGGCGACGATTACGAACTATGCTTCACCGCGCCGGCGCCGGCGCGCGCTGCCATCCTTGCCGCGGCCGGCAGCGTGGCCACGCCGGTCACGCGCGTCGGCGTCATCGAGGCGCAGCCCGGTCTGCGGCTGGTGGACGCCGGCGGCGCGCCGCTCGAGCTCCAGCTGGCCGGCTTCGATCACTTCGCCGCTTCCTGAAGCGCCGGCTGCGCCGGCAGCGCGGTGTCATCCTCGCCCGGCTCGCCGGCGCGCTTGCCGCTGCCGTGCATCAGCCAGTAATGGTGGAAGGCCAGGCGGATGTTGTCGCGCAGTTGGGTGTCGTCCCACGGCTTGGTGTAGAAGCGGTAGATGGCGCCGCGGTTGATGGAATCGAGCACGGCCTCCAGCCCGGTATAGCCGGACAGAATGATGCGTATGGTCTCGGGATACATTTCCTTGACCTTGCTGAGGAACTCGGTGCCGCTCATGCCCGGCATGCGCTGGTCGCACACCACCACCTGCACCTCGTGCAGCGCCAGCAGTTCAAACGCCTCGGCCGGCGTGGAGGCCGTCAGGATCTGATAACCGTCGCGCCGGAACAGGCGGTGCAGCGAGGCCAGCACGTTCATATCGTCATCGACAATCAGCAAGGTTTGCGGCGGCTGGTCGGCCGTGCCCGGCGCCGGCGGCAGGCTGCGGCCGGCCTGCACCAGGCTGGCCAGCTCGTCCGCGGGCACCGGCCGGCTGAAGAAATAGCCCTGGATTTCGTCGCAGCGGCTGCGCCGTAAATATTCGAGCTGCGCCCGCGTTTCCACGCCTTCCGCAATCACCTGCAGCTTGAGGCTGTGCGCCATGTTGATGATGGCCTGGGCGATGGCCGCATCGTTGGGATTGGTCGTAATCTCGCGCACAAAGGCGATGTCGATTTTCAGCTTGTCGATCGGGAAGCGCTGCAGATAGGCCAGCGAGGAATAACCGGTGCCGAAGTCGTCGATCGCCACCTTGATGCCCAGCGCCTTCAGGTTTTTCAGCACGGTGATGGTGCGCTCGGCATTGGACATCAGCGCGGTTTCGGTCAGCTCCAGCTCCAGCAGTTCCGGCGGCGCGCGGTGACGCGCCAGCGCCTCGCGCACCACCTGCTCCAGATCGCCCTCCACGAACTGGCGGCTGGCGACATTGACCGCCACCCGCACCGGCCCGGTGCCGTCGGCCAGCCAGGCGGCGATCTGCCGGCAGGCGCTATCGACGATCCAGCCGCCGACCCGCACCACCAGGCCGGTGTCTTCCAGCGACTCGACCCCGGCGATGGCGCCGGTGTGCAGGTTGACCTTGGGCTGGTAGTGCAGCAGCAGCTCGCCGTTGTCGAAGGCGCGGCGCAGCGCCAGCTCCATGTCCAGCCGCGCCAGCACTTGCACATTCATGCCGGCGGTGAAGAAGCGGTAGCCGTCGCGCCCGGCCTGCTTGGCGCGCGCCATGGCGGTGTCGGCGTACTTGACCAGGGTTTCCGGATCGCTGGCGTCGTCCGGATACAGGGCGATGCCGATGCTGGCGCTGAGCACAGCCTGCTGGCCGTCCAGGTCGAACGGCTGGCGCAGCGTTTCGCGCACTTCGTTGGCGGCGTTGACCGCGTCCTGCTGGTCGCGGCTCATGGTCAGGATCAGGGCGAACTCGTCGCCGCCGAGGCGGCCGGCGGTATCGCGGATGCGCACGCACTGCACCAGCCGGTTGCTGAACTGGCGCAGCAAATCGTCGCCGCGTCCGCTGCCGAGGGTGTCATTGATGCCCTTGAAGCGGTCCAGCCCGATGAACAGCACGGCCACGCGCCAGGCCTTGTCCTGCGCCAGCGCAATGGTGTCGGCCAGGGTCTTGAAAAACAGCGTGCGGTTGGGCAGGCCGGTCAGGCTGTCGTAGTGGGCCATGCGCTGCAGCAGCTCTTCGGCCTGGCGGCGCTCGCTGATGTCGCGCGCCACGCCCAGCAGCACCGAGGGCTGGCCGGGGCGCTGCAACAGCTGCCAGTACAGCTCGACCGGCACGGCGATCAGGTCGCGCCGCATCAGCTCCACCTCGACCAGCTCCGGCGTGCGCGCCGGACCGACGGCGGCGGCGTAATCGGCCAGCCGCTCGGCCTGCTTGCGCAAGGCGTCCGGCGTGCCGAGGCCGATGCGGCTGGCGTTCTGGCCCAGCATTTCGCCGCGCGGATAGCCGAGCATGCGGCAGGCGCCGTCGTTGACATCCACCAGCTCGGCGCTGACGGTGTCGAGCAGGAAGATGGCGTCGGCGGTGGCGTCCATGGCGCTGCGGAAGCGCTGCAGCTCGGCGGTGCGCTCGCGCACGGTTTGTTCGAGACGGGCGTTGTAGCTGCGCTCGCGCGCATGCAGCAGGCGCATTTCCAGCATATTGCGGATGCGCATCAGCGTTTCGACGGGATCGAAGGGCTTGCTGATGAAGTCGCGCGCGCCGCTTTCAAAGGCGCGCATCTTGTGGTCTGGCTGGGCCGTGACCACCAGCACCGGCAACCAGCCATCCGGTTCCAGCGGCTTGAGCGCGTCCATCACCTCGAAGCCGCTCATGCCCGGCATTTGCAGGTCGAGGATGATGAGGTCGTAGCGCTGGTCGGCGTGCCAGCCGGCCACCACGCGCGGATCGGTGGTGGAACTGACGGCCTTGTAGCCGGTGGCGTTGAGCAGGTATTCCAGCAGTTCGACATTCACCGGCTGGTCGTCGACGATCAGGATGCGGGCGTGCGAAAGGTCGTTCTGACTGATCATGGCGCCTCCGTGGATACGTGCTCTTCGGTAGCTTAACAGCCTGTACAAATGGTGGCGCACGAATGGGCATTTTTGCAACAGATTACGGCCAAAACAAATTGCAGGACGCCACTGGCATCGATTGCGAACTGCATGGTACAGTGAGGCCAAGCCCCGACTCAGAGAAGGAGAAGCCATGAGCAACAGCGACACCATCCTCGATCTCGCCGCACAGGTCGGCAAAGCACTACAAGACAAAGGGCTGATCCTGGCCACCGCGGAATCCTGCACCGGCGGCGGCGTGGCCCAGGCCATCACCGAAATCGCCGGCTCCACCGGCTGGTTCGACTGCGGCTTCATCACCTATTCCAATGCCTCCAAGACGGAAATGCTGGACGTGTCGGCGGCGCTGATCGCGCAGATGGGCAGCGTATCGGAAGAAGTGGCGGGCGCCATGGCGGCCGGCGCGCTCGGTTCCAGCAACGCCCACATCGCGGTGTCGACCACCGGCATCGCCGGCCCGACCGGCGCGGTGCCGGGCAAGCCGGTGGGCACGGTGTGCTTCGGCTGGGCCAACGCGGACACCGTCCACACCGAGCGCCTGGTGTTCAGCGGCGACCGCCGCGCGGTGCGCGAACAGACCGTGATCCACGCCCTGCAAGGACTGCTGCGCTTTATCAACTAGCCGGTTGCCTTCGCGCGGCAAAACAATTACTCTCGACGCATTCACATGCGTTTCGGGAGTGGTTGATGCAAAACACGGTACATTTTATTCTCCAGGGTAAAGGCGGCATCGGCAAGACGCTGGTCTCGACCATCCTTGCGCAATGGATCGCCAGCAAGGACGTGGGCGAAGGCCAGCAGCCGCTGCGCTGCTACGACACCGACCAGGAGAATGCGACCTTCTCGCGCTACAAGGCGATGAACGTCAAGCATGTGCCGGTGATGACCGACAGCCGCACCATCGACAACAAGCGCTTCGACGCGCTGATGATCGACATCCTGGAGGAAGACGGCAACTGCGTGATCGACAACGGCGCCAACACCTTCTCGCCGCTGATGGGCTACCTGATCGAGAACGACTGCTTCGCGCTGCTGCAGGATTCCGGCCGCAAAGTCTACATCCACACCATCGTTGGCGGCGGCGACACGCTGCACGACACCGCGATGGGATTCGTCTCCACCGCCAAGGCCACCAGCGTGCCGCTGGTGCTGTGGGAGAACGAGCACTTCGGCCTGCTGCAATCGGCGGCCGGCAAGCAATTCATCGAATCGCAGACCTATGCCGACAACGCCGCGCGGGTGGTGGGGCGGGTGGTGCTGTCGGCGCGCAATGCCGACACCTTCGGCGCCGACATCAAGAAAATGAACACCGCGCGCATGACCGCCAACGAGGTCAGGGAAAGCGACAAATTCAACGTGATGGAAAAGCAGCGCATCAAGGTCGTGTTCCGCGACCTGTTCGAGCAACTCGACAACGTGCGGTGGTAAGCGGCCATGGATCAGCAAAAGCTGCGCACGCTGGTATTTGAAAAAACCGGTGTCCGGATCGACGTCGACGACCCGGTGTTCGCGCTGGTGGCCCTGAACGAAGCGGTGCTGGAAGAAGCGGTGCAGCGCCATGTGGCGCTGATCGACGCCGCCTCGCTGGCATTGGCGCAGCAGGCGCGGCTGGCGGGCGGCCTGCCGCCAGCGCACGACGGCCACAGCCCTGGCCACGGGCACGCCGCGCATGGTGAAACGCCGGCGCCCGGCTACGTGCCGACGCCGGCCGCCGGCCCGGTGCGGCCGATCGCCACTCAATCGCCCCCTATCACGCCGCGCGAACTGCGGCTGCTGGGCGCGGCGCTGGGCATCGCCGTCCTGACTGCGCTGATCGTGCTGGGCGGCCAGGCCGCCTTTCACCATTCCGGCCTGAGCGCCGAACAAACCCGGGCCCTGCAGCGCGCCGAAAAGCTTGAAAAAGCGATGCAGAAACTGGACCCGAAAATCCGCGCCGAACTGCAGGCCGAACTTCAAAAATAAGGAACCGTATGCACTTCGAAGTACCGAAAGCGAAATCCTTCAAAGAATTCGGCGGCGAGTACCTGATGATCGTCATCAGTATCATCACCGCCCTGGCGCTCGAACACGCGGTGCAGACCTGGCACCACCGGCATCTGGCCCATCAGGCGGCCGCCCGTATCGAGGCCGAGATCCAGGCCAATATCCAGGAACTGGACAAGGTGCTGGCGCACAACAAGGCCGAAGTCAAAAAACTGGGCGCCCTGCGGGACGCCATGCTGGCGGGTTTCCAGGCCAAAGAAGACAACCGCACCCTGCTCAGCCATCTGGCCGCCGACAACAAAAACGGCGGACTGAGCGTGGTGGTGCCGGCGTTGCGGCGCGAAGCGTGGGAAGTGGCAATTGCCAGCCAGGCGGCCAGCTGGATGACGCAGCAGGAGCTGGAGCGCTACTCCGGCGTCTACACCAATATGCGCGACATCCAGAACCTGGCGAGCGGCGGTGGCACGGCATTCCTGAACGGCCCGGGCATGATGGACGTGTTCAGCAATATCCAGATCGGCGACGGCGACGCCAAGGCGCTGTACCGCACGGTGCGGCAAATGATCAGCGCCTACGACAGCCTGGACGGCAACCTCCAGGGCCTGCGCGACGACTTGGCCAAGGCCGCCGGCCAGCATTAACTCCGGGGTCAGGTCCGTCATTTCTACACGAGCTCGGCCATGCAACGGCCGAGCTCGTGTAGAAATGACGGACCTGACCCCGGAGTTTGTGCTAACATATGAACACCTATTCACTTGTTAGCAATTATGAGCTGCCAGCACGATTATTCCAGTTGCGATCCGCAGATTGCGCAGCTGGCCGATTTGTTCCATCTGCTCGGCGATCCTACCCGCCTGCGCATCGTGCTGGCCTGCATGCCGGCGCCGATTGCCGTCAGCGAAATCGCCGCTACACTGGAACTGAGCGGCTCGCTGGTCAGCCACCATCTGCGCCTGCTGCGCGCGGCGCGCATCGTCAAGTCCGAACGCCAGGGCAAGCAAGTTTTCTACTCCGCCGCCGATGCCCATATCAGCGGCGTACTCAACGATATGCTGGAACATATCGCCGAACCTTCCACCGGGACCGAAGCATGAGCAAGCACCACGATCACCACCATGATCACGATCATCACCATGGGCACGATCACGGCCATCACCACCATCACGGCGATCCCAACACCATGGGCCGCGCCTTCGCCATCGCCATCGTGCTCAACACGGCTTTCGTGGCGATCGAGTTCTTCTACGGCTTCCTGGCCAATTCCACCGCGCTGATGGCCGACGCCGGCCATAACCTGTCCGACGTGCTGGGCCTGATGCTGGCCTGGGGCGCCGCCATCCTGGCCAAGCGCGCGCCTAACCACCGCTATACCTACGGCCTGCGCAGCACTTCCATGCTGGCCGCGCTGTTCAACGCCATGCTGCTGATGGCCGCGTGCGGCGGCATCGCCTTTGAAGCGGTGCAGCAACTGCTGCATCCGGACCCGGTGGCCGGCCTGACGGTGTCGGTGGTGGCCGGTGTCGGCATTCTGATCAACGGTTTCTCGGCCTGGCTGTTCATGGCCGGCAGCAAGGACGATATCAATATCCGCGGCGCCTATCTGCACATGGCGGCCGACGCCGCCATCTCGCTGGGCGTGCTGGTGGCCGGCGTGGTCGTGCGCTACACCGCGTGGAACTGGCTCGATCCGCTGGTCAGCATGGTGATCGTGGCCTTCATCGTGATCAGCACCTGGTCGCTGCTCACGCAATCGCTGCGCATGATGCTGGCCGCCGTGCCGGACAATGTGGACCGCGCCGAGATCGAGCAATTCCTGCGCAGGCAGCCGGGCGTGACCAAGGTGTGCGATCTGCACATCTGGGCCATGAGCACCACCGAGAACGCCCTGACCGCGCAACTGGTCACGCCGGCCGGCTATCCCGGCGACAGTGTGATCGACGCCATCAGCAAGGAGCTGCGCGAAGAATTTTCCATCCAGCACAGCACCCTGCAAGTGCGCACCAGCGCCAGCCAGCCGGAGTGCTGTTTAGCGGAACCGGCGCACGCCCACTAGTCCGCCAGATTGGCATACAGGGCGGTGCTCAGATAGCGCTCGCCATACGACGGGATCACGACGACGATGATCTTGTTGGCATTCTCCGGCCGCTGCGCCACCTGCAACGCCGCCCACAGCGCGGCGCCGGAGGAAATCCCCACCAGCAGCCCTTCCTCGCGCGCCGCCTGGCGCGCCGTTTCAAACGCATCCTCGTTTGAGACGCAAACAATTTCATCGTAGACCCGCGTATTCAGCACGGCCGGCACGAAGCCGGCGCCGATGCCCTGGATCGGGTGCGGCCCCTTGGTCCCCTTGGATAAAATCGGCGAGGCTTGCGGCTCCACCGCCACCACGCGGAAGTCCGGCTTGCGCGCCTTGATCACCTCGCCCACGCCGGTAATCGTGCCGCCGGTGCCGATGCCGGCCACCAGCATATCGACCCGGCCGTCGGTATCGTTCCAGATCTCCTCGGCCGTGGTGCGGCGGTGCACCTCGGGATTGGCCGGATTGTTGAATTGCTGCGGCATCAGGTAACGCGGGTCGGACGCGGCCAGCTCGTCGGCGCGGCGGATCGCGCCCATCATGCCCTCGCCGCCGGGCGTGAGCACCAGCTCGGCGCCGTAGGCGCGCAGCAGCATGCGCCGTTCGCGGCTCATGGTGTCCGGCATCACCAGCGTGCAGCGGTAGCCGCGCGCCGCGCACACCATGGCCAGCGCGATGCCGGTGTTGCCGCTGGTCGGTTCGAGGATGATGGTGTCGGGACGGATCTGCCCGGCCGCTTCGGCCGCTTCGATCATCGACAGGCCGATGCGATCTTTCACGCTGTGGCCGGGGTTGTAGTACTCCAGCTTGGCTAGGATCTGGGCGGTGCTGCCCTTGGTCAGCCGGTTCAGCCGCACCAGCGGCGTGCGGCCTATCAGTTCGGTAACGTCGTTGGCAATCTTCATGAAGAACCTCCGAGTTCGGGACGGAGGTTCCAGTCTACGCCTTTATTTGACGTCCACCAGTTCCACGTCGAAGATCAGGGCGGAATTTGGCGGGATGTTGCTGCCCGGAGTCGAACGCGAGCCATAGGCCAGGTCGGCCGGGATGATCAGGGTGCGCTTGCCGCCCACCCGCATGCCCTTGATGCCCTGGTCCCAACCCTTGATCACGCGGCCGGCGCCCAGCACGAAGTCGAGCGGCTCGCCGCGCGGGATGGAGGAATCGAACAGCTTGCCGTGCATATTCTTGGCCAGCGGACGGTACAGCCAGCCCGAGTAGTGCATGAACACGGTGGCGCCCACGGTGGCCTCCTTGCCGGTGCCGATCCTGGTGTCGGTGATGATCAGCTGTTCGGCCGCCGGGCCGGGTGTGGCCGAGCCGACCACCACCGGTTCGGCTGGCGCGGCGGCAGGGGCTGCAGGTGCGGCCGGCGCGGCCTCAGGTTGCGGCGCTTGCGCGCGGGCGACGGCGGCAGCCAACAGCATGGCGGCGAAAACGGAACTACGCTTCATGTGGTCTCTTTCGATGGGTTCTGTAGACAGCTCGGAATGATAGCAAACTAGACGGCGTCCGGGGACGCTACCGCCGCCGGCCGCGCGCCATCGGCCAGCTTGCGCAGCGCGTGGCCGGCGCACACCATGCCGAAGGTGGCGGTGACCACCATGGCCGAGCCGAAGCCGGCGCAGTTCAGGCCGGTGACGCCGCCGCCGCGCTCGTCGCCATCGACCGCGCACACCTCGCCGGTTTCCGGGAAGGTCAGCGGCTCGGTGGAGAACACGGCGTCGATGTGGAACTTGGTCTTCTCGCCGCGCGGGAAGCCGTACTGGGCGCGCATGATCTTGCGCACTTTTTTCAGCAACGGTTCCTGCTCGGTCCTGGCCAGATCGCGCACCGAGATTTGCGCGGCGTCGGTCTTGCCGCCGGCGCTGCCGATGGTGATCACCGGCAGATCGTGGCGGCGCGCCCAGGCCAGCATGGCGGCCTTGGCTTTCACGGAATCGGTGGCGTCGATCAGGTAATCGTATTTGCCGACGCCGATCATCTGTTCGATGTTGTCCGGATCGACGAATTCCTCGATCTGGTTGACCTTGCAGAATGGATTGATCTGGGCGATGCGCCCGGCCAGCGCGGTGACCTTGGCCATGCCGATCGTGCTGCTCAGGGCCTGGATCTGGCGGTTGATATTGGACTCGGCCACGTTGTCGAGGTCGATCAGGGTGAGCTGGCCGATGGCGCTGCGCGCCAGCGCCTCGACGATCCACGAGCCGACGCCGCCCACGCCCACCACGCAGATGTGGGCGGTGCGGAAGCGCTCCAGCGCATGGGCGCCATACAGGCGAGCGATACCGCCGAAGCGGCGCTCGAAGTCGACATCGTCGAATTCAGGGGGTGAGATGCTGTTCATGCCGTCATTTTAACGGACTGCGGGCGGATCAATGCCAATATCAAATTTGATAATATTTCCCGTGTTAAGCTGCGAGACCTGATCAACCAACATACGGAGGCTTTATGCGTCAGTCCATCGTTCATATCGCGCTGGTGGTGCGCGACTACGACGAAGCGATCGATTTCTATGTGCGCAAGCTGGGCTTCGACTTGATCGACGATACTTATCAACCGGCGCAGGACAAGCGCTGGGTGGTGGTGGCGCCACCGGGAGGTGTCGGCACCACGCTATTGTTGGCGAAGGCATCCAGGCCCGAGCAAACGCCGTACATCGGAAATCAGGCCGGCGGCCGCGTGTTCCTGTTCCTGAACACGGACAACTTCTGGCGCGACTATGAGCGCTTGCGTGCCCATAACGTCACCTTCGTCCGTGAGCCGAAGGAGGAAGAATACGGCACCGTGGCAGTATTTGCGGATTTGTACGGCAATCTCTGGGACCTGCTGCAACTGCGCCCCGATCACCCAATCGCTGCGCGCACATAATCGGGTCCAGCCGCGCAACACACTGGGTTGCGGCGTGGCAATACTCACTAAAGTCTCTTTTCGGCGATTTAATCTAGAATACTCCGGTTACCAGCCACCGCCCCCACGCCATGAGCAATTCTTTGTACGACACCGCCCCCGATTTCAGCCAGCCTATCGCCGTGCTGAAACATTGTCACGACCGCATCCGCAAGCAGCTGCAGACCTTGCAAAACCTGCTGGGCCACCTGCCCAAGCATGGCGCCGATGAGGATGCCCGGAAGGCCGCGCAGGCGGTGCTCAAATATTTCAACCATGCCGCCCACCTGCACCACCAGGACGAGGAGCAAAACCTGCTGCCCATGCTGCACGCCACCGCGCGCGACGCCGATGCCGTGCTTTTGGCAGAGCTGACGCCCGCCATTCTGGCCGGCCACCAGCAGATGGATAAAGACTGGTCTATAATCAAATCGCAACTTGAGCAGATTGCCAATGGCGCCGGTTCTTCCCTCTCGGCCAGCGATGTCGCCCGTTTCTGCGACACCTACGCGGCCCACATGGTGGTGGAGGAATCCCATATCGCGCCCATGGCCAAGCGCCTGTTCAGCGCCGAGCAAATGGCGCAACTGGGCAGCGCGATGCAGGTGCGGCGCGGGATTTCCCCCGCCCTGCCGGTCAGCCAGGTGCCCGAACAACAAGCCGTGCCGCTCAACAACACGGTGGCCGACGGTGTGGTGCTGGCCGATCTGCGCCTCGATTATGGCCGCGCCAGCCTGACCGAACACGATGTGCTGGACGATCCGATCGCCCAGTTTGGCAAGTGGTTTGAGGAAGCCCTGCACGCCAAGGTCAATGAGCCGAACGCGATGAGCGTGGCCACGGTTGACGCCGACGGCAAGCCGAGTTCGCGCATTGTCCTGATCAAGCAATACGATAGCCGCGGCTTCACGTGGTACACCAATTACGAGAGCCAGAAGGGCCGGCAACTGCGCGCCAACCCGCACGCCGCGTTGCTATTCTTTTGGAGTGAACTTGAACGCCAGGTGCGGATCGAAGGTAAGGTGGTGCAAACCGCCGCCGAGGAAAGCGACACCTATTTTTACAGCCGGCCGGTGAAGAGCCAGATCGCTGCGATCGCCTCGCAGCAGAGCGCGCCCATCGCCAGCCGGGAGCAGATGGAAGCCAATTACGATGCGGCAGCCGCCGCCAGCGGCGAGCATCCGGTGCGGCCGGCGCACTGGGGCGGTTACCGCCTCGACCCGGAGCGCATCGAGTTCTGGCAGGGCCGCCGTTCGCGCTTCCATGATCGGATTGTGTATGTCAAACAAGCAGATGGCAGCTGGGTGAAACAACGCCTGCAACCGTAGGCAAGCTCCCCCTTCCGCGCCGTCACACGCTAAGGAGGGTATCTTGTTCGTACAGAATCAACTCAGCCACTGGATCGACGGCATGCGCGCGCAGCTTACGCTGCCGTTGCGCATCGAATTGTGGAACGGCCAGCAGGTCGACCTGTCCAGCGAGGCGCCGCGCGTGACCATCAAACTGCCCAATGTGGCGTCGGCGCGCTATCTGCTGACGCCCTCCCTGTCCAATCTGGGCGCGGCCTACGTGGAAGGCGCCATCGAGGTCAGGGGCAAGGCCAAGGACATGATTGCCGTGGTCAATGCGCTGGCGCGCACCTCGCTCAAGACCGAGGGCAAGTTCGCGCGGCTGGCGCGTACCTTCCACCACAGCAAGCAGAAGGACGCCGAGGCCATCCGCTATCACTACGACGTTTCCAACGAGTTTTACCAACAGTTCCTCGACCCGCACATGGTGTATTCCTGCGCCTACTTTGAAAACGGCGACGAGGATCTGGCCACGGCGCAAGTGAAGAAGATCGACCACATCCTGCGCAAGATCGAGCTGCAGCCCAACCAGACCCTGCTCGACATCGGCTGCGGCTGGGGCGCGCTGGTGATCCGCGCGGCGCGGCAGTACAACGCCCGCTGCGTCGGCGTCACGCTGTCGGAAAACCAGTTCGCGCTGGCGCAGCAGCGCGTGCGCGAGGCCGGGCTGGAGCACCTGATCGAGATCCGCCTGCAGGATTACCGCGACGTGCGCGGCCAGTTCGACCGCATCACCAGCGTCGGCATGTTCGAGCATGTGGGCTTGCGCCATCTGCCGGA